>Ga0210388_10000025_pt1 | contig 264317 bp, 265 predicted proteins | sample IncBWC19OmetaG_FD_155485 | JGI IMG/M metagenome (GOLD analysis project Ga0210388, IMG submission 155485) | Forest soil microbial communities from Barre Woods Harvard Forest LTER site, Petersham, Massachusetts, United States - Inc-BW-C-19-O ...
GTCGGGTATATTCGCGCCGCCATATTCCTCGGCAATGGTCCGACCTGTGATCGTCAGACAACTTCCGTCGATGTGGCCGCTTTCGACCAATGCACGGATGACGACGGCGGCGCCCCCGATATCGTAGACGTCTTTTGCGGTATATTTTCCGCCCGGACGTAGATTGCCGATCAAGGGCGTGCGGGCGAAAACCTCGCCGACATCGTCGATCGAAAAGGCAATGCCGGCCTCGTTGGCCAGCGCCGGCAGATGCAGCGCGGCATTGGTCGATCCGCCGGTTGCGGCCACGATGGCCGCGCCGTTTTCAAGGGATTTTCGGGTGACGATTTCGCGCGGCAACGGCCCGCCTCGTTGCAGCATCTGCATCACCAGACGACCGGCCTGGCGTGCCACCCGCGCGCGCTCGGCATAGACGCCGGGGATCATCGAGACGTTGGGCATGGTCAGTCCCATCGCTTCGGACACCATGCCCATGGTGTTGGCGGTGAACTGGCCTGCGCAGGCGCCGATGGTCGGCAGGCAACTACGCTCGATGCCTTCAAGCGTTGCCTCGTCGATTTCGCCGGTCATGAAGCTGCCGACGGCCTCGTAGGAATCCAGCACGGTGAGGGTTTTCCCCTCGAACCGCCCCGGCAGCGCGCTGCCGCCATAGATGAAGATCGACGGCACGTTGCAGCGGATCATCCCCATCATCACGCCGGGCAGCGTCTTGTCGCAGCCGCCGAATCCGATCAGCGCGTCGTAGGCGAGACCATGCACCACGGCCTCGATCGAATCGGCAATCAGCTCACGCGACAGCAGCGAGAACTTCATGCCTTCGTGATTCATGCTGATGCCGTCGGAGACGGAGATGGTGGCAAATTCCCGGGGCGTACCGCCGGCCTCCGCGATGCCGACCTTGGCGGCTTCGACCTGGAAGTCGTGGGTCATGTTGCAGGGCGTCTGCTCGCCCTTCATGCTGACGACGCCGATCATCGGCTTGGCGAGCGCCTCGTCGTCGAGCCCCATCGCGCGCATGAAGGCGCGATGCGGCGCGCGATCGAGGCCATCGGTCGTCACGCGGGATCGCCACTTCTTCATGGGATACCAATCCCTCTCCAACTCGCCGCGAAGTCTCGTTGAGACGTACTCCACCTATTGCAGCGGCGCGACGATCGTCGGATGCTTGAACTGCGCGACGTCCATCTTCGGCAGCATTCCCGTCTCGGCGTAGATGTCGAGCATCTTCTGGATCGCCGGAAAATTCGGCGCGGCGCCGGGGTCGCGGCCGAAATCATTGTCCTTGAGCAGATAGGTGTCCAGCACCGGAATCGGCGCCTTCAGCACTTCGGAGACGACCTTCAGCGTTTCCTCGCGATTGGCCAGCGCCTTCCTCATGCCGGAGGTGATGTCGCGGACATAGGCCCTTGCCAGTTCCGGGTTCTTGTCGACGAAGTCGGCACGGCAGGCTTCGAGAATGTGAACGATGTTCGGCATCGCCTGATTGAGCGAAAACAGCTTCCGGATGCCGCCCTTCGCCTCGGCGCGCGCCGCGAACGGCTGGTTCATGTTGACGGCATCGACGCGGCCCTGGCGCAGCGCGTCCTCGGAAACGGCAAATCCGACCTCGACCAGCTTGATGTCCTTGGCCGGATCGACGCCATTCTGCTTCAGCAGCATGTTGAACGGGCCCTGGGTGCCACCGCCGATCACGGAGATGCCGACGGTCTTGCCCTTGAGGTCGGCGATGGTCTTGATCGGCGAGTCGTCCTTGACAGCCCAATAGACCGAAAACCCGCCGGGTTTCTCGAAGACGTGCTGGGCGACGATGTAGGCCTTCAGGTTTCCACCGACCACGCCGTTCGCCAGCGACAGTGGCGCTTGCGTTGCGCAGTCGAGGGCACCGGCGGCGAGTGCCTGGGTCATCGGCGCGGTGCCCTGGAACTGGGTCCACTCGATGTTGTAGGTCTTTCCGATATCGGGAAATTCCTGGGGCCTTCGCATCATCCAGTATTTCGATTCCTCGGCCGGGATGGTCCAGCCGACGCGGATTGTCTGCTGCGCCTGCGATGCATTCACGCCGGCAAGGACGGCCAAAGCTCCGGCGAGAAAGGCCCATTTCGAAGTTATCCGCATCGCACTCACTCCACCTCTCCGATGCCGACTGGCGCCGGCGCAAAATTGCTTGCGCCAAACCTTTCATGGTTCAAACATTGAGGCAAGCCACCGGGCTTGCCGGTAATCGCTCGACAAAGCCTCGAGTGTGGTAAAAGCCGGCATGCCGGACGTGTTTTGGGCGACGGCTGGGAAAAGGAATAGAGAATGGCGGGGGCCGGCGGGGAGGATAAGACGAAAGTCGAAAGGCTCGGCTATCTCGGACTCGGGATGATGGGATTACCCATGAGCCAGCGCCTGCTCGAGGCAGGCTACGACGTCATGGTCTGGAACCGATCCACCGGCAAGGCCACTGCCCTGGTGGAGGCTGGCGCGAAGCTCGCAGGCGTTCCGCGCGATGTAGCCGAGAGTGCCGACATCATCTTCATGTGCCTCACCGACGCCGCAGCCGTGGAAGAGGTGGTGTTCGGCTCGGATGGCCTTGCGACAGTGGCCGGCGCCGGCAAGCTCGTCGTCGATTTCTCATCGATTCATCCCGATGCGGCGCGCGCCATCGCCGCGCGGCTGAGACTGGCCAACGGCATGGGTTGGATCGATGCGCCGGTTTCCGGCGGCACCGTGGGTGCCGAACAGGGCACGCTCGCGGTGATGGCCGGCGGCGATGCTGCCGACGTCGAACGAGCGCGGCCCTATGTTCTGGCCATGGCGCGTCGGCTCACGCATATGGGCCCATCAGGTGCCGGCCAAATGACAAAGCTCTGCAACCAGGTGATCGTCGGCTGCGCCATGGCGGTGCTGGCGGAGGCAACAAGGCTTGCGACGAATGCCGGGATCGACGCCACGCGGCTGCCGGAGGCGCTCGCCGGCGGCTTCGCGGATTCGATCCCCTTGCAATTGTTCGTGCCGCGCATGGCGCAGGGCATTCATTCGCCGCCGCTCGGCCATATCGCAACGATGCTGAAGGACCTGGATACGGTGATCGATGTCGCCCGCAATACATCGAGCCCGGTGCCGATGGCCGGCCTTGCCGCGCAATTGTTCAGGCTGGCCAAATCGGCGCGCGGCGCGGATGCCGACGCGCTCGAAATCTATAAACTGTCGGCCGCACAAAACAGGTGAGGCATCGGCCCTGATAAACCATAAATGATATTTTATCATAATTGTAATCTTGGGTAGAAAATTTCGGCAGCAGAGGATCGCGCCCATGTACCAACCGGTAGGCGTCAAAACATCGCTCCAACTTCCCGTTCCCACGCAGATGAAAGCCTGGGTCTTGGGCGACCCGGACCAGCTTGTTCTCCGCGACAAACCGACCCCCTCACCGGGACGCGCCGAAGTCCTGGTTCGCATCGACGCGGTTGCGATCTGCGCGACCGACCTCGAGGTCATCCACGGCGGCTCGCCCGCGAGCATCGGCGGCGGCCTGCCCTTCAACAAGAATTTCACGCCGGGCCATGAATATATGGGCACCGTTGCGGCGCTTGGACCGGATGTCGACGAGTACGAAATCGGCGAGCGGGTCAGCGTCGAGATCCACGCCGGCTGCGGTCAGTGCAAGCGGTGCCGACAGGGCATGTACACTTCGTGCCTCAACTACGGCAAGCCCGAGAAGGGTCACCGCGCCAACGGGTTCACCACCGATGGCGGTTTCGCCGAATACGCCGTCAATCACATCAACACGCTGGCGCGGGTGCCCGACACCATGAGCGATGCGGAGGCAACCCTCGTCGTCACCGCCGGGACATCGATGTACGGATTGACCGAACTGGGCGGGCTGGTGGCCGGCGAGAGCGTAGTCGTGATCGGCCCGGGCCCGATCGGGTTGCTCGCGGTCGCCGTCGCCAAGGCGCTGGGCGCGAGCCCGGTCATCCTGACGGGAACGCGCAACAGGCGGCTTGCAATCGGCAGGGAGTTGGGTGCGGACCGCGTCATCAATATCGCGGAAGAGAATGCGGTCGAGGTCGTCAAACATCTCACCGGCGGCATCGGGGCGGATTATGTCGTGGAGTGTGCCGGCACCGAGAGCACAGTCAATCAAGCCATTCACATGGCCAATCGCGGCGGGAAGATATGCCTCGCGGCGTTCCCGCACGACCCGGTAACCACAGATATCGCCCATCTTGTGAAGAACAATATCTATGTCTACGGCATTCGCGGCGAAGGCCGCAGCGCCACACGGCGGGCGATGGCGCTAATGGCGGAAAAGCGGTTCGACGCGGCGAAAATTCACACCCATACCTTCGCGCTCGCCGATCTGCCGACCGCACTGCGCTACGCGCGGGATCGGGTCGAGGATGCCATCAAGGTGGTTGTCACCACCCGGCAGGAGAACGTCGTCGCCAACGCGGCTGCAAAGTAGGAAAGATGCAAACCCGCCCGCAAATGCTCGCGGACGGGCTAACGAAGAATTGCGCCGCTGAGAACGGCATCCGAACGACCGCCAGGTACACAGTGAAATCGTCCGCCGAAAGAAGGCGGATTATTTCAGCGACGTGTTGATCGACGTGAACTTGGTGTTGAGATTGGTGCCCAGACCGTTGACCACGGCAATGATTGCCAGGCTGATGCCGGCGGCAATCAAACCGTATTCGATCGCAGTCGCGGCCGACTCGTCAGCCCAAAACTTTGCAAGAATCTTGTTCACTGTACCTCCTGGTAAATTACGCCCGAATGCTTCGGGTCCCGAGGTCGGCAGTGTGAGGCCAGGTCATTAAAATTGAACCAAATAATGTAATGAACGATTCATGAACCGACCCGCCGACCGGCGGCGTCGGGTGACGTCAGTAATGGGGGTCGTACATCTGCGACTCGATGTATCCGATCAGATCGTTGGGCGCCTGCCCGGTCGCAAGACCGCGCTTGTAGGCAACCTCCGCAACGGCGGCGGCGATATGGGCCGATACTTCACGGATCCGCGGCAGCGCCGGGTAGAGGCTGCCCTGCTCGATATCGTCATCATTGACGAGATAGGCCAGGGTGTGCGCGGCGGCCATGAACATTTCGTCGGTCACCCGCCTGGACCCGCTCGCGATCGCTCCGAGGCCGACGCCGGGGAAGATGTATGAATTATTGCCCTGGCGCGGCACGAACGTCTTGCCGTCGAACTCCACCGGATCGTAGGGGCTGCCGCAGGCGAACAGCGCGCGACCGCCGGTGTGGCGGTAAGCCTCCTCGGCGGAACATTCTGCTTTCGAGGTAGGATTGGAGAGCGCGAAGACGATCGGCCTCTGGTTGATCCGCGCCATCGCCTGCAGCACCTCGGGCGTAAAGGCCCCGCCGACCGCGGCAACGCCGATGATCGCGGTAGGTTTCAGCGTCTCGATCGCGGTCAGGAAATCGCCGATCGGCGCATGCTCATGTGCGTAGCGAAGCTTGTGCTCGGTCAATCCCGGCCTGTCCTTCACAACAAGTCCGCGCGAGTCCACGAGCCAGTTGCGCCTGATCGCATCGGCTTCGGACGCCCCCTCTGCCCTCATGGCGGAAACCACGAGATCGGCGATGCCGGTCGCGGCTTCGCCGGCACCGAGAAAAAGCACGGTCTGATCGACAAGCTTGCCGCCGCCCACGCGCAGCGCCGAGAATAGTCCTGCGAGCGCCACCGCGGCCGTTCCCTGGATGTCGTCGTTGAAGACGCTTGTTTTATCGCGATACTTATGGAGCAGCCGGAACGCCGAATGATTGGCGAAATCCTCGAACTGGATCAGCACGCCGGGGAATGTCTCGCGCGCGGCGGTGATGAATTCGTCAACGAACTCGTCGTAAGCGGCGCCGCTGATACGCTTCTGACGCAGGCCGATATAATAGGGATCGTTCAGCAACTCCTCGTTGTTGGTGCCGACGTCCAGCATCACGGGCAGGCAATGCTCGGGGTGGACGCCGGCACAGGCCGAATAGAGCGAGAGCTTGCCGACCGGAATGCCCATGCCATGGGCGCCGAGGTCGCCGAGGCCCAGGATGCGCTCGCCATCGGTCACCACGATCAGCTTCGCCTGATAAGGCCAGTTGCCAAGCAGTTCGCCAATCCGTCCGCGATCATTGGCGCCAATGAACATGCCGCGCGGACGCTGGAAGATCAGGCCGAACCGCTGGCAGGCGAGACCGACGGTCGGGGTGTAGATCAGCGGCTGAATTTCGTCGATGTTGTCGCACACGACGCGGAAGAACAGTGCCTCGTTGCGATCGTGCAGCGCGTTGAGCGCGATGTATTTTTCCAAATCGCTCGGCAGGCTGCGCAGATTGATCAGGGTACGCTCGACCTGCTCCTGCATCGACAGCACGTGCGCAGGCAGGAAACCGCGCAATCCGAACGCGTCGCGCTCTTCTTCCGTGAAGGCCGTGCCCTTGTTGAGCAGCGGATCGCGTAACAGCGCCAGGCCGCGCGGCGATTCGGGAGGCGGTGAGCTGGGCGGCATCGCCCGGACTGGCACGCTCATGATGTTCCTCCCAAAGCCGGCCTATTAACTATTTCCAGCGTTTGCCGATTGAAGCAGAAAGCGCTGATTGAGATCAAGGCCCGCTGAAGTGGCTTTGCGGGTTCTTGCATTTGCCGATCTGCACGCCACGCCGCACTGCGCGATTCCACGGTGCGGTGGCGCCCCATGATCTGGTTGTCGTTCGTATTTGGCTTTGTCGGCATCGTCCTCGATTAGACCACCCCAAGCGCCGTCAGGATCACCTGCGGCGTCAGGGGAATCTCCGTGACAGCAACCCCGAACGGCCTGAGCGCATCATTGACCGCATTGGCGACCGCGGCGGCCGCGCCCGCCGTCCCGGCCTCGCCCGCGCCCTTGGCACCCAACTCGGTCTCAGCGGTCGGCGACACCACGTGACCGACGTCGATGTCAGGCATTTCGCCGGACATCGGAACCAGATAGTCGGCCATATTGGCGTTGGTGAGCTGGCCGCGCTCATCGTAGATGCATTTTTCGAACAGTGCCGCACCGAGGCCCTGCACCACGCCGCCTCTGATCTGCTCATCGACCAGTTGTGGATTGATGATGGTGCCGCAGTCCTCGACCACCCAATGCCGGAGCAGCTTTACAAGACCTGTGTCGGTGTCCACCTCAAGCCAAGAGGCCTGAACGCCGTTGGTGAAGGCGAACGGATATTCGCGCGGTACAAAGTGACGAGTGGCCATCAATTCCGGTTGAATGCCGGGCGGCAGCGTGTCGGGACGGAAATAGACAATTCTGGCCAGTTCGCGCAGGTCGATGCGCGGCGATCCGTCACTCGCGTTAACGACCGCGTTGCTGATGATGTCGAGTTCGGCAGGCGAAGACTGCAGGATGGCCGCAGCGACATCGAGGATGTTCTTGCGCAGGATCTTCGCTGCCTGAAGCGCCGCCTCGCCACCGATGCCGGCGCCGCGCGACGCCCAGGTGCCGCCGCCATAGGGGGTGTTGTCGGTATCGCCCAAAATGACGCGGACCCGCTCCATCGAGACGCCGAGCACGCTGCCGACGATCTGCGCCGTGAGGGATTCCGAGCCCTGCCCCTGCTCGGTAATGCTGGTCTGGCAGACCACCGAACCCTGCGCGTCCAGCCGCACGGCGACGCCGTCCTGCGACGAGATGCGGGCACCGCCGACGCCGTAAAACGCGGCGCTCGGATTGGTGACCTCGATGAAACTGGCAATGCCGATGCCGCGGTGAATGTTATTCTCGCGCAGCGCCGCCTGTTCGGCGCGCAGCGCGTCGTAGTCCATCATCGCCATCAGCTTGTTCATCGCGGCGTGATGCGACAACAGCTCGAACCGCAGGCCGGAAGGCGAAGCGCAGGGATAGGCGTCATCAGCAATGAGGTTGCGGCGGCGAATTTCCACCGGATCCATGCCGATCCTTGTCGCGGCCAGGTCCACCAGACCTTCCGTCACCGAGCACGCGATGGGGTGGCCGACAGCGCGGTACTGGCACATCACGTTCTTGTTCTGGAACACGACGCGGGCGCGGGCGCGATAATTCTTCGTCACGTAGGGGCCGCCGACCAGATTGACGACCTGGTTGGCTTCGATCGCGCTGGTGCGCGGGTACATCGAATAAGGGCCGATGCCGGTGAGATCGTCGATCTCAAACGCCATGATGGTTCCGTCGCGCTTGACGCCGATCCTGCCCTTGCAACGGTGGTCGCGGGCATGAATGTCGGTGTTGAAGCTTTCGACGCGGTCTGCGACGAATTTGATCGGCCGGCGCAGCATTTTGGAAAGCGCATAGGTCGCCATTTCGTCGGCGTAGATATGAACCTTGATGCCGAAGGAGCCGCCGACATCCTTGCAGACCACGCGAACCTGCGACTCTTCGAGCCGCAGATGCAGCGCCGCGATGTTCTGCACCATATGTGGCGCCTGCGTGCCCTGGTAGATCGTGAGCCTGTCCTCGGCGGCGTTCCAGTCAGCGACCACCGCGCGCGGCTCGAGCGTCACGCCGGTGTGCCGGCCAAAGATGAAATCCGCTTCGACCACCTCGTCGGAATCTGCAAACGCCGCATCGACGGCGCCGGCATCGAGGTTACGTTCGAAGGCAAGATTGTCGCCGAGCGAGGGATGGATGACCAAAGTTCCCGGATCGAGGGCGGTGCGCATGTCCGTCACCGCCTCGAGTTCCTCATAGTCGACCCGCACGATCTCCGCCGCGTCCTCGGCAACGGCCCGACTCTTGGCCACCACTGCCGCGACGGCTTCGCCCTGCCAGCAAGCGCGTTCGATCGCAATGGCATGCTGCGGGGCCGATTTGAGCCCCTTCAGATGCGAGAGCACGCCGACCCAGGGGGTGATCACGGACGCGAGTTCGCGGCCGGTGACCACGGCGATGACGCCCGGCATCTGCCGAGCCTCGGTCGGATCGATGCCAACGATCTTGGCATGGGCATGCGGCGAGCGCAGGAATACGACGTGCCCCATGCGCGGCAATTGCATGTCGCTGACATAGAGCCCGCGTCCCTGCATCAGCCGCTCCAGGTTCGGCCGCGGCACCACCTTGCCGATATAGGAGTTCGGCCGATCGAGCTCCGAGAGAATTTCGGGATTGGCAGAGGTTATCGTCACGGCCGACGCCCCATGCGTGCCCGCGCCGTGGTCTCGACCGCGTCGATGATGGCCTGGTATCCGGTACAGCGACAGTAATTCCCGGAAAGATGCTCGCGGATCCGCTCGCGGCTCGGCTCGGCTTGCTGCTTCAGCAAATCCTGCGCCGCCATCAGCATCCCCGGCGTACAATAGCCGCATTGCAAGGCATTGCGATCGCGGAACGCGGCCTGCAGATCGGCGACCTCGCCGCTATCTGAAAGTCCCTCGATGGTCTGGACAGACGTGCCGTGCGCCTGCACCGCCAGCATCAGGCAAGAGCGAACGATTTCATCGTTGACGCGCACCGTGCAGGCACCGCAAACCCCGTGCTCGCAGCCGACATGGGTTCCGGTCAGCTCGAGCTGTTCGCGCAGGAAATCCGCCAGGTTGAGCCGGGGCAGAACATGGGCGTCGACGCGCTCGCCGTTGACCTCGAGCGAGATCGGCATGGGAACGGTCATCTCGATTGCCCGGCAGCGAGGTCGTGGCGGGGCAGCAGCGCGGCCACGCAACGCGCCATCAGGACCTTCGCCAGATGGCGCCGCATCGAAGCGGATGCCTGCTGGTCCGGCTGAGGATCGAGCTCCTGAGCCAGTGCCGCCGATGCTTGCGACAGCACTGCAGGGGTGATGACGACGTTGACCAGCCCGTTCGCCGCGTGGGCCAATACCGGCCGATCGCCGACGGCAAAGAAGGCCATGCGCAGGTCCGCGAAGACATTGCCATCCACGACGGCCTGGGTGGCGAGGCCTGCGATGGCGTAGTCCCCGTGCCGCCGGGCGAACTCATGAAAGAAGTGCCTGGAGTTCCCGTTTTCGACCGGCACCTCGACGGCTATGAGCAATTCCTGCGCGGACAGGGCCGTCTCGTAAATTCCCTTGAAGAATTCCTCCGCCGCGACCCGTCGTTCGCCGTTCGGACCGACGATGACAATAGTTGCATTCAGCGCGACCACACAGGCCGGCAGCTCGGAAGCAGGGTCCGCATGCGCCAGGCTGCCGCCGATGGTTCCCCTGTTACGGATCGCAGGATGAGCGACATGGGCAATCGCTTCCGTCAGCAGCGGCGCATGCGCGGCGACCTCAGGCGACTTCTGCAGATCGGCATGGCATGTCAGCGCGCCGATCCGAAGCACGCCACTGCTGACCGCGATGCCGTGCAGCTCAGCGATCCCACCGATATCGACGACGAGTTCCGGAGAGATCAGGCGCAAATTCATCGCCGCCATCAGGCTCTGACCGCCCGACAGCACCTTGGCCTTGTCCCCGCATGCAACGAGCAGTTCCAGCGCGTTCGCGACGCTGCCTGCGCGTGCATAACTGAAAGCCGAGGCTTTCATTGACGTGACCTCCCCGGCCGGTCTTTACGCTGATTTTGCTTGAGATTAGAAGGCGGCGGCCCTTAAAGGTCAAGTTTGTTTATCGAACGATTATTTCGTAACATTCGACCTTGGACCTGTCATAATATCACGGACGCCGCGCGGTCGGCCTCATCAAAAGAGCCCCCGGGAGGAGCAGGCGATGAATCTGGGTTTCTTCACAATGCCGATCCATCCCCTCGGCAAGGACTGGAAACTCTCGCTTCACGAAGACCGCGAAGCATTCCTGCTGGCTGATGAACTGGGGTTTACGGAAGCCTATGTCGGCGAACATGTCACCGACCAGGCCGAGAACATCACTTCCTGCATCGCGTTTATTGCATGGATCGCGGCGGCCACCCGGCAGATCAAGCTCGGTACCGGCACGATCAACATGCCCAATACCCATCCGGCCACCGTCGCCGCAACCATGGCGATGCTCGATCACATGCTCGACGGGCGCCTGATTTTCGGAATTAGCCCCGGGGGGCTGCTGTCCGACGCGGAACTGTTCGGCAATCTCGACTCCGACCGCAACGCCATGTTTCTCGAATCGATCAATCAGGTGCTGGATATCTGGGCCAGCGAACCGCCGTATAATATCCAGGGAAAGTACTGGAACATCTCGACGCAGAAGACGCTCATCAGGGAGATCGGCCAGGGGTTCATTGCGCAGCCGTTGCAGCGACCGCATCCGCCCATCGTCGTCACCGCGGTTGCGCCGTTTTCCAAAGGCGTCACCGAGGCCGCGGCGCGCGGTTGGGATCCGATTTCAGCCAATTTCCTGATGCCGGCCTGGGTGAAAAGCCATTGGCCGAAATATGTCGAGGGCTGCGAACGCGCTGGCCGCGCCGCCGATCCGGCGAACTGGCGTGTCGCCAAGAGCGTGTTTGTCGCCAAGGACGCGGCAACGGCCAAGGCCTATGCCACCGATCCCGATGGGCCTTATGTCTATTACTATCGCTCGCTGTTCACCAAACTGAAAAACAACGGCCGCATTGAGTTGTTCAAAACGCGCCGCGATCAGCCCGACGAGGAAGTGACGCTGGAGATGATCTGCGACAGGCTGATCATCCATGGCACTCCCGAGAGCGTCGCCGATCAGGTGCTGGCTTTCCAGGACGATGTCGGCAAGTTCGGCACGCTGCTATATGCAGGCAAGGATTGGAAAGATCGCGAACTTGGCCGCCAATCCATGATCCTGATGGCCGAAAAGGTGATGCCACGGGTCAACGCGGGAATTTCCAAACAATCCAACGCCGCGGAATAGTCCGCAGCCCGTCAAAAGGATTCGTCGTGGCTCTGACCGATCGCATCCCCTATCAGGCCCAAGTCGACCGACCAAAGCTGACATTGCCCGGTGGCAAGAAACTTGCGGTATGGATCATCCTCAATGTCGAGGAATGGCGGATCGAGAACGCGATGCCGCGGACCGTGTTGAGCCCGCCGATGGGACAGCCGCTGTTGCCGGACGTACCTAACTGGTCATGGCATGAATACGGCATGCGCGCCGGGTTCTGGCGCCAGTTCAAGGCTTTGACCGACCGCAACATGCCGGTCACTCTGGCCTTGAACGCCAACGTGTGCAGCTCCTATCCTCGCGTTGCTTCGGCGGCGCTTGAGGCGGGCTTCGAGTTCATGGGCCACGGCTTCGTTCAGGGGCCGATGCACAGGCTGGAAGACCAGGGCGATGCTATCAAACGGGCCGTCGATACAATCGCAAGATTCAGTGGCAGGCCGCCCAGATCGTGGGAAAGCCCGGGTCTCACGGAAACCGACGAGACCCTCGATCTGTTGCGCCTCAACGGCATCGAATATGTCGCGGATTGGGTGATCGACGACCTTCCGCAGGATATCTCAACGCCTCACGGCACCATCACGACCATTCCGTATTCGGTCGAAACCAACGACATCGTCATCCACGCGTTGCAACACCTTTCTTCCGAGCAATTTCTGAAACGTTGCACCGACCAGTTCGACCGGCTCTACCTCGAGGGCGCGGCCAATGCGCGGATCATGGCGATCTCGATCCATCCCTACATTACCGGCGTGCCTCATCGCATCAAGTATCTGGAAGCATTGCTCGACTACGTCATCAGCCATGACGGCGTCGCGCTGATGACCGCAAGCGAAATCGGCGACTGGTACCGTACCGAAATGTCGAAATCATAGTCGGAAGCGCAACGGCGCATGATCAAAGCCGCTATCATTGGTTTGGGATGGTGGGCTCAACCAACCGCTTTCACCGGCGCGCGCTTCGGTGCCGCAGGCGCAGCAAATACCCGTCCGAAGCCGGCCAGAAAGACATCCAGGGCATCGCTGATCATTTGCTCCTTGTCTTCGAGCACCGGCGATTCATAGATGTACTTGCGTACGCCATAATAGAATATCCCGCTGTGAAACACCCAGGCGACCTCCAGCTCGGAGGCGGTCGGTTTGTTTTGCGCGGGAAGCCCCGCTTCGTGACGGCATTCCCTGATGATACGCGTCAGAATCTTGTCCCGCACGACGCCGACATACCACCGGTTAATATCAAGCCCCTTCAGACCTGAATAGAGATAGATTCGAAGCCACTTGCGGGTGAAGAGCACGTTCGTGTAGGCGTTGTAGAATTCCTGCAGCCGATCGCGGATCGGCCGGGTGCGATCGGTTAGCAGCTTCTCCCAGCCGGTATCGAGCGGCTCGAGATAAACCGTGCGATAGACTTCCTTGATCAGATCGTCCTTACTTGGAAAGTAGCGATATAGCAGCGGCTGCGTCACGCCGAGCCGCCGCGCCAGATCACGCGTCCCACCGCCAAATCCTTGTTCGGAGAAAAATTCGGTAGCCTTGGCGACGAATTCCTTGCGGCGATCATCGGGGGACAACCGCTTCTGCTTCGCTCGAATCCGCTTGAGCGGCGCTTTCTTCTTCATGGCTTGGACGCTGGACCGCCGCCAGCCCCGAGAAACCGGCCGTACCCGCCGCGGGCAAACAACAGCGGCTCCTGCCGATTGTACGAATAGGCCTCGACCGCACCCAGGAAGATTACGTGGTCGCCGCCATAATATCGGTTGGCAGCACGGCACTGAAAATTTGCCACACTATCCGCAAGCAGCGGCGCGCCGCCGAGGCCCGGCGTCCATTCGATACCAGCAAATTTTTCCTCCGCGGACTTGGCGAATCTGGACGCCAGCGCCTGCTGCGATACGCCGAGTACATTGACCGCGAAGTGACTGGCGTTTTGGAAGACGTTTAATCGCTGAGAGAACATCCCCAGACTCCATAGCACCAGCGGTGGGTTCAGCGACACCGACGCAAACGAATTGCACGTCAGGCCATAAGGCTTTCCGTCGGCCGCGATCGCCGTGATGATGGTGACGCCCGTGGCATAGGTACCGAGCGCGTTACGGAAATCCCTCGGATCTATGGGTGAATGATCGCTGGCCAGTTCGTTAGCCGGATCCGGTTCGGTCGGATGCTTTGGAGCGTCGGTCATCCGTAGTCTCAAAGCGTCAGGTTTTCGGAAGGCAGGCCAAGCGCCACCCGACCGTAGTTGGTCCCCGCCGCATCGAAATTGAAGGCGATGTGCGAATTGATCGCGTGGGCATCACGGAACTGCCGCTGCAATACACCTGTGGTGAACAGGCCCCGCGCGCCGCTTGCCGCGAACAACAGCGATACGGCTTCGGTGCAGAGATTGACGGCAAAAGCCCCATCGCGGCGCGATTTGGTCTTGGCGGCGATATCAGGAACGTGACCGCTTCTCGCACCGGCCATCGCCTCGATACAGGTCGAACGCATGATCAGGCGAGCCGCATCTATCTTGGCAGAGGCTTCCGCGATCTTGATCTGCGTGCTCTGGAGGTCGCCGATCTTGGCGCGATTGTAGGTCGAAGCGCGATGGCGTGCGATATCGACATAGTCGTCCAGACAAGCCTGCGCGTTTCCGAGTGCCACACCGGAAAGCACATAGGGAAACAACGAAAACACCGGCAGCACATAAAGCGCATTGGGATTGACGGCGCTCCCGGGCGTGGGGCCACCGTCCAAATCGCTCACCGCCAGGGTCATGAAGTCGGCGACAAAGGCATCGTTGACCTCGACATCGTTCGATCCCGTCCCTCTCAATCCGGTCGCGTACCAGGTATCGAGTATCTTGTAGTGGCTCTTGTTGACAAGGAAGATCCGGTACTCGATGCCGTCCGCCTCATCGTCGGATGAAACAACGCTGGCAAGCATGTTCCATTCACTGGAATCTACCCCTGACGAAAACGGCCAGCACCCCCGCAACACATATCCGCCGTCCACCTTTTTGGCGCGGCCTGCCGGAAAAATGAAGGAGGAAGCGATCAATGCGTTGGCATCCTTGCTCCAGACGAGATCCTGGGCGCGTTTGTCGAACATAGCCAGCATCCAGTGATGGCTGGCGAGATTCGCGAGATTCCAGGCCACCGACGCATCCGCCCGTCCGATCACGTCGGCGGAATCAACCAACGCGACATAATCGAACTCGGCGCCGCCCACCCGCTTCGGCTGCACGATCCGAAACAAACCCGATTCATGCAAGTCGCGCTCGGTCTCCGGCGGCAGGCGCCGAAGCTCCTCGGTCCGCGAAGCGCGATCGCACAAGGCCGGAATCAGTGCCTTGGCGCGCGCAATCATGGCGGCATAGGCGCGGTCGTCCTTATCCAGTCCCAAGGGCTGGCCTGCGTTCGGCTTCCGGCCGGCATCAGCCATTTTGGCGTTCCTCGCTCGTCTCTTGTTACCGTCTTTAGACGGACGAGCATGCTTGGTGTTTATCGCCTGATCACTAATTGTTCAAGATGCGTTCGGATCTTTGGCCACGGCTATCGGTATCCGACAATCGGAAAGGGTTATTTTCAGACCCTCTAGTCTGCCGCGAAACTGCGCTTCAACCTCACCTCGCTGTCAAGCAGCATCCCGGTATCAAGCCTTCCATGCTCGAATGCGTCCGACGCACACCCAAAGAGCCGATAGAATTGCGAACCGTCGAAAGCGACGAGCAGCAGGTCCACGCTCGCGTTGAGCGCCTCAACGACGGCCGTGCAGACGTTGTGCCGATAGATCGCGCCCATCACCAAATCGTCGGTAATGATCACACCCTGGTAGTTCCATCTCTCGCGAACGATTCCGCTGATGATACGTTTGGAATGCGATGCCGGATGATCCGGGTCAATCGCCGTCAACGTGACATGCCCGATCATGAGTTGCGCGCGCGAACCCGCCAAGACGTCCCGGAAAGGGCGCCAGTCGGAAGCTTCGAGGTCCGCCAGCGGCGTATCAAGGGCGGCGCTAAAATGATGGGTATCGGTGCGCACGCGGCCCAATCCGGGGAAATGTTTCACAGTCGCCCCTACACCGAACGAGTCGAGGCCACGTATATAAGCCAGACCAACATCCGTGACCGTGTCCGGATCGCTGGATATTGCGCGCTGGCTGATAAGCGTGTTGAAATCAAATCGGCTGTGGCTTGACGCGGGGCGCAGGTCGAGGACCGGGGCAAAATCAAGGTTCACACCGAGTGCCGCTAATTCACGCCCGTGAATGCGCCCGAAGTCTTCAGCCCTCTTTGCCCGAGTCTCCGAGGGCAGGTCTGCCAGCGTGGATAACGCGGGCAGTGTGGTCAGTGGCGGCGACAGGTGGGAAACGATGCCACCCTCTTGATCGGCAGCGACGATCAAAGGCGGCAGACCAGCGGCGCGGCGCTTGTCCTGTAGCGCGGCAATCTCGGACCTCAACGCCTGCGTTGTCTGCTCGGCGATATTGTGCCGGGTAATATAGATTCCTGCAATCAAGCCTTTTTCGACTAACGATGCCACTTCATCGAACGATGAATAGCCCACGACGAAATGCCGCCCCAGTATATGCCCGCGCATGGGGTCGGTTTGCAGGACATTTCGCTTGCGGACTTCAAACGATGCGTGCGCGCGCAGCATTGCCACTGACGGCAGACACCATAGTAGAATCAGTATTCTTGCCGTGATGGCTCGCCGATTCCAGTATCCATGCTTGATCAGAAAGATAACGACAACGATGCTGGTACTGCCAAGAGCAACGGCTCCCGAGCCGCGCAGCGAAATCAGGTAGGGCTCGTTGATATTGACGCCTGCGAAAAGGAAAGCCGATCCAAAGAGCCAAATCAAAACGATTCCGAGAAGTCTTGCCATCTGGCTGAGCGATCGTGAGTGCTTGCGCGATAGTCTCGCGGTTCAATCGCCGGTATCAAACTTGCTCATTCAGCGCCAGACGCATCGCCATGTCTGCACGATATCTGCATAACAATCCTAATCTTCCGACGATAGCCTCGGCAATAAATGCATCGCATCACTTCATCGCCCCAAGGTGCAAAGCAAGCTGTCATCGACCGCAACCAGCGGGCGGTACCCTTGCCATTCGTGCTCAGGCAAACTATCGATGGCGTCACTTGACCGATCTAAGCCGGGTGACGATTATTCATCGCTGATCGCTATCCAAGGCGCGACCAGCCTTGCCGGCAATCGGAATTCGAAAACCAGCCGCGGGGAGCGAACACATGGACAAGACCGTCGGAATTATCGGCCTTGGCATCATGGGAGGGGCAATCGCCCGCAATCTGGTCGAACGCGGATGGCGCGTGATCGGCTTCGATACCGACGCCGCGCGACGCGCGGACCTTGAACTCGCTAAGGTTGTAATTGCAGGCAACGTCCCTCAAATTGCGCGGGACGCGCCCATCATCATGACCAGCCTTCCCAGTCCCGCAGCCGCCGAGCAGGTCGCGCGGGAGATCGCGGGCTCCGGTCAGTCTCCGCGAATCGTGGTCGAACTATCCACGCTCAGCATTGCCGACAAGCTCCGCTTCGAGGCAATCCTGAAGAACGCCGATCACATCGCGCTGGACTGCCCATTGAGTGGAACCGGCGCGCAAGCGAAAAATCGCGATCTCATCGTCTATGCCAGCGGGGACAGCCACGCCATCGCGCAATGCACGAGCCTGTTCTCTGATTTCGCCAAACAGAGCGCCGACCTTGGCCGGTACGGGAACGGCAGCCGAATGAAGTTCGTTGCCAACCACCTCGTAGCCATCCACAACGTTGCGACCGCCGAGGCAATGGTCCTGGCTGAGCGCGCCGGCCTCGATCCCAAGATGGTGGTGGACTTGGTCGGACCAGGCGCCGGCGGTTCCCGGATGTTTCAGATGCGCGCGCCGATGATGGTCGAAGGCGTTTACGAGCCCGCGACCATGAAGGTCTCTACCTGGAAAAAAGACATGTCCATTATCGCCGAGTTCGCCGACGACGTCGGCTGCTCAACGCCGCTATTTACGCTGACGCAGCCCGTCTATGACAGGGCCTTGGCGATGGGACTGGGAGACCAGGATACGGCGGCGGTATTCGAAGTGCTGAAGACGACCATCATCACGCCCCCCAAACAGACCGCCCCCACAGGGGAATAGACGCGCGCGCGATACCGCACCGCATCAACCGAGGACGTTCGGGTGCGAAAATATCCTGCGCGACAACTCGATGGCGTGGTTATCACTTGATCATTTACGCCTTCCGTTCGATAAATCCGTCAATCAAGAAAATATCAAGGACTGGTTCGCTTGTAGCGCTTTCGGGGAGGGTTCCAATGAGGATATCGCGACGAGACTTCGTCTCTGGCGTTGCCGGTGCGCGTATCGCCAGCGTGGCTACTCCCAATCCAGTCTTTGTCCAAGATAGCCGACCGGCAAAGAACTTTGAGCCATAGTCCCGCGTTCGCGGGTTGGCAATCGCACAAATCCTCGGGACGAGATCGGCGAACGATGCAGTTTTGGATCATCCAGGGACTCAACAGCCTGTCGCTCGGCGGTCTGCTGTTTCTGCTGTCCTCGGGATTCTCTCTGATCTTCGGCCTGATGAGGCTGGCGAACCTGACGCATGGCGCCTTCTTCATGCTCGGCACCTATTTCGGAGCCACGGCGCTGCGCTCCTACAGCGGGCTGAATATCTGGGTAACGGCACTGGGCGCCGGAATCGCAGTCGCTGCAATCGGCGGTCTGTTCGAGCGACTGGTATTGACCAGACTCAAGACCAACCCGCTCGGTCAGGTGCTGGTTACCCTCGGCATGTCCTTTATCATCTCCGACGCCTGCCTGCTGTTGTGGGGCGGCGATTCGATTCCCGTGCCGACGCCGCAAAACCTGCAGGCGCCAACTCGGGTACTTGGTTTCGTGTTTCCGACCTATCGGCTGGTTTTGGTGGGCTGCGCCGTTGCCGTTGCGATGGTACTGTATTTCCTGCTGGAGTGGACACGGTTGGGGGCGATGATCCGGGCCGGTGTCGACGACCGGCAGATGGCGCGCGCCGTCGGCATCCCGGTTTCGAATTTGTTCACGGTCGTGTTTTGCCTAGGCGCGGGGATCGCCGGCGCAGGTGGCGTGCTGGGCGGACCCATTCTGTCGGCCTATCCGGGGCTCGACGCCGACATGCTGCCACTGGCGCTGATCGTCGTCATTCTGGGAGGCATTGGAAGCTTGCTGGGTGCATTCGTCGGCAGCTTTATCATCGGGTTCATCTATACATTCGGCACCGCGCTGTTTCCGGAACTGGCCTACATCATCCTGTTCCTGCCAATGATCGTCGTCATTGCTTTCCGGCCACAAGGCTTGTTTGGACGTCTCGGCGCATGAAGTGGATCGCCGCAGCATTGCTCGCCGCCCTGCTTGTTTTGCTGCCCTCGTTCGCGGGCGACTTCTACGTCAATCTCGCCAGCCAAATTCTGATCGCGGCCATCTTCGCACTCAGCCTTAATCTGCTGGTAGGCTATGGTGGGATGACGTCGCTCGGACACGCCTCATATCTCGGCGTCGCCGCCTATATTTCCGCCCTGCTGACGAGCCGGTACGGGTTCGGACACGGATCGGCCGCGATCGTCTCGATTGCCGGAACCACCACGATGGCGGCCTTCTTCGGCATCATCGCCCTACGCGCCACGGGCCTGGGCTTTCTCATGATCACGCTGGCGTTGTCGCAGGTATTGTGGGGGCTTGCCTATCGCATGTCCGGTGTGACCAATGGCGACAACGGCATCGCCGGCCTGACCCGGCCCATGCCGTTCGGCATTTCGCTGGAAAGCGCCGCGTCGTTTTACTGGTTCGCCCTGGTCGTGGCGTCGATCGCTTGTCTGATGATAGCGATTTTCGTGTCATCGGCATTTGGATCGTCATTGAAGGGCGTACGCGATCAGCCGCGCCGGATGGCCGCACTTGGCTTCAATCCCTGGATGATCCGTTGGATCACTTTCATCTACGCCGGCTTCTGGGGCGGCGTGTCCGGATTGCTTTACGTCTATTACAACAAATATATCCACCCAACGTCGCTCTCCACCACGAGCTCGGCCGAGGCATTGCTCGGCGTCATCGCCGGTGGCTCAGGAACGCTTGGCGGCCCCGCCGTCGGCGCGGCGCTGGTGCTGCTGTTGAAGAATTACGCCTCGGCCTATATCGAACGTTGGAACATGCTGCTGGGCTTGGTGTTCCTGTTCATCGTTCTGGTGATGCCTACCGGCATAGTTCCTGGCCTGAGCAGGCTGGCCACGGCTCTTCGCAGGGGTTCGCGATGACCCCGGGGATATCCGACTACGCACTCGAGGTCGTCAAGCTGAACAAGGCCTTCGGCGGCCTTTCGGTCACGCAGAACATATCGCTCGCGATTAGGCCCGGAGAACGCCGTCTGATCATCGGCCCGAACGGCGCCGGCAAGACCACGCTGTTCAACCAGATCAGCGGCGACATTCGGCCAAATTCGGGCGAGGTCAGGCTTTTCGGCACCGACATCACGCGGTTGGCGCCCTATCGGCGCGCCCACGCCGGGCTGTCGCGAACCTACCAGATCATCACCCTGTTCACCGGCGATACGCTCGAACACAACGTTATCCTCGGCCTATTGGGTTTGCGGCCGTCGCGCTGGCAGATGTGGCGGCCACTGTCCTATTACCGCGATCTCGCAACCGAGGCGCGCAGGACGCTGGATGCGGTCGGACTTCTGCATCTGGCTCAGCATCCAGTCACGGATATCGCCTATGGCGAAAAGCGCCGGGTTGAACTTGCGATGGCGCTTGCTCAGAAGCCGCGCGTGCTGCTGCTGGACGAACCGATGGCGGGCCTTTCCAATACCGAACGATCTCAGGTGAAGTCGCTGATCGCTTCGATCCCGCGGCAAACCTCGGTGATCATGATCGAACATGACATGGATACAGCCCTTGACCTTGCCGAAACCGTGACGTTGCTGAACTACGGCCGAGTGATCGTCGATGGCGAGCGGGATGTGGTGATCGCGGACGAGCGAACGCGCGAGGTGTATCTTGGCTCCTGACGCACTCAGCTTGATAGATGTGCATACCTTCTATGGCGACAGCCATATCCTGCACGGCGTCAGCTTTTCCTTGCAACCGGGAGGCGTGCTGGCCTTGCTGGGGCGCAATGGGGCGGGAAAGACGACCTGCATCTCCACGATCATCGGCTTTCTGCGACCGCAGGGTGGCGAGATCAGCCTGTTTGGAGAGCAAATCGGAGGCCTCAGCCCCGAACGAATTTCGCACCTTGGCATCGGGCTCGTTCCGCAGGGGCGCCGCATCTTCCCATCGCTCACGGTCCGGGAAAACCTTCTGGTTGCGCACCAGCGCGGACGGGCAACTGAAAAACCCTGGAACGTCGAGCGAATTTACGGGATGTTCCCGCGGCTGCGCGAACGCCACGCTCAATTTGCCGGTACACTCTCGGGCGGCGAGCAGCAGATGCTGGCAATCGGGCGGGCGCTGATGGGCAATCCGAGGGTACTCCTACTTGACGAGCCATCGGAAGGCCTTGCCCCACTGATCGTCGCGGAGGTCGGCCGTACCATCCGGCGCCTGAAGGAAGAGGGGCAATCGATCGTGCTAGTCGAACAAAACCGTCAACTTGCGCTCGACGTTGCGGATCATGCAGTGATCCTCAATACCGGACGCTGCGTGTTCGCCGGGCCGGCCAGTGACGTCTTGAACAATGAAGAGCTGATCGCACAAAATCTCGGCGTCTTTCATGCTCACTAACTCAGCCATCCACTGCTGAATCGAGGTCAAGCTATGAAGATCGGCGTATGCGGAACGGGGCGTATGGGGTCAGCGATCGCGCAGCGATTGATGTCGGTTGGGCATGAAATCGGGGTCTGGAATCGCAACCCAGCCAAGATGAAGCCGCTCGTCGATGCGGGCGCACGACTGTTCGCCTCGCCGGCGCAACTCGTCGAGGGTTGCGAGGTCATCATCGTCATGTTGCTGAATGATGCCGCCACCGAAGCGGTCTATCGTGCGCCAGACGGCATTTTGAAAGCCAAGCTTGCCGGCAAGCTCATTGTCGATATGAGCACGATCCGTCCGGACACGATGAAGTCGAACGGCTCTTCGGTATTGCAGCAGGGCGGCGCATTTGTCGAATGCCCGGTCGGCGGAAGCACCGCACCGGCGAAGGAAGGCAAACTGCTCGGCCTGGTCGGAGGGTCAAAGGCAGATGTGGCGCGGGCATTGCCGATCATGGAACAAATGTGCCGCCGCTTCGAGCATGTCGGCGACCTCGGCGCGGGCTCCATGATGAAACTGGCGGTCAACCTGCCGCTTCTGGTGTACTGGCAGGCGCTTGGCGAAGCCTTGACGATCTGCAAGCCGCTCAATCTGCCGGCCGACCGACTGATCGACATCCTGACTGACACCTCGGGCGCGCCGACGGCCATGAAGGGTCGCGGCCCCGTCATCGCCAAGGTATTGGGTGGAGCGCCGCTCGGCGAAACCGCTTTCGGCCTCAACGCCGCGAAAAAGGATCTCGCCTGCGCGGTCCAATTCGCGTCCTCGCTTCATGCCGAGCTTCCTGTCACCGCCAGCGCGCTTGCGTGCTATGAGGAGGCGGAAGCCGCTGGCCTCGGCGATGCAGACGCAACCGCGATTTCGACCCGCTGGACCCAACGCAAAGGCAAATCCTAGTAACATCAACCCCGCTCCACGCCCGAAACAGAAAACTCCAACAGCAGAGTCAATTCAAATGATCGATCGCAAGAATCGCTATGGCCGCACCGCTGCCCGCATCCATGACGCCGACGGCCTCGCCCGGCGACCGACATCCGCCACGATCGACATTCACGCTCACATCGTGGTTCCTCAGGCCGCCAAGCTAGCGCAACCGCATATCGACATCAGCCGGATTCCGCTTGCCCATTTTGCCGATGCCGCCACCAAGGAGATCAATGCGCAGCAGGAGAAGGACGTCGGTGAGGTCATGACCACGATCGATCGTCGCCTTTTCGATCTCGACAAGATGGGCATCGACATCCAGGTCGTGGCGCCGGCGCCGGGCCAATGCTACTACTCCATCGACCCGAAAATTGCGGAGTCCGCTCACCGCCTCGCCAATGATGGCGTGGTGGAATATTGCTCGCGCAAACCGGACCGCTTCGTCGGCCTTGGCGTGGTGACTTTGCAGGAGCCGGAGATCGCAGTCCGCGAGCTTGACTACATTATGAACGGCCTGAAGCTGAAGGGCGTCGAAATCCTCACCAATGTCGACGGCCAGGAACTGTCCGATCCGAAATTCCGTCCCTTCTTTGCCAGGGCCGAGCAACTCGGGGCCTTCATCATGATGCATCCGAACGGATTCACGCATGGCGAGCGCCTGACTCACTTTTATTTCAACAACGTGCTCGGTAATCCGCTCGACACGACCCTTGCGCTTCACAACCTGATCTTTTCGGGAACGCTGGCGCGCTTTCCCGATCTGAAGCTGATGGCAGTGCACGGGGGCGGTTATCTCCCCGGTTACTCCGGGCGGATCGATCACGCCTGGGGTGCGCGGCAGGACTGCCACGGTGATCTGCCCTTGTCGCCGACGACCTATCTGAGGCAGGTCTATCTGGACACCGTGGTCTTCTCCTACCACCAGCTGGCCTATCTGATCGACGTGTTCGGCCCCGATCGTATCGTGATGGGCACCGACTATCCCTTCGATATGGCTGAATATAATCCGATCGGACATATCGCCGGTGTCCAGGGCATGGACGAAGCGACGCTGGCCCAGATCGCCGGCGGCAATGCTGCACGGGTGCTCGGGCTCGATGTCTGAAGCGCGATGGCCAGAGCGTTTTCGAGCGAAGTGGCCACCGGTTCGCGCTAAGAAAACGCGTCAAAGCAAGAATCTGGAGCCCCGTTTTGATTCCATCGAACGGTAAGGTCTCTAGTGATGCCCGTTTGCCGTCTTATACCCCGGCTGCTCGAACGGATGGGATGTGGCGAAAGCGGGCATCTCGAAGCAATGGTCGGTCAGTCTCGCCACCGTTGGAAAGGCGCTCAGTTCCAGTTTGAGATATTGCCCACCCACGACATGGCCAGCGATGCAAATGTCAGCTAGCCCCGGTTGCGCGCCCAAGGCGAAGGGCGCCGGGGCGCGGTGCGCTAGCAGCCGTTCATAGGTCGCAAGCCCCTCGATCGTCCAATGCCCGCCCCAGTCTTCGATCGCCTTCGCATCGGCGCCGAAGGTTTTGGCGAGATGATTGCGGACACGGGGCACCAACAGCGGATGCGCGTCCGCAATCGTCATCAACGCCAGCGAGCGTGCGTAGGCACGTTCCTTGACGTCTTGCGGTATCAGTCGCGGCTCCGGCTGGATCTCATCGAGATATTCGATGATCGCCAACGACTGAAATATGGAGTGGCCGTCATGGATGAATGTCGGCACCACGCGCTCGGCATTGACCGCTGCGTAATCCGGCTTGAATTGCTCGCCGGAAAGAATGTCAATCGGGATTTCCTCAAAAGCCAGGCCCTTGAGCCTCAAGGCAACCCGCACGCGAAATGAGGCTATCGACCGCCAAAATCCGTAAACCGTTATGCTCATGAGATTCCCTTGCCAATATTTGGTCTGCCCTGACAGATACAGTACCGGACCTGTTCCACTTTCGGCGGAGCGACGGCGAAGGCGCCTCGATGGAAGTAACATTCCACCCACTTTCGGGAGCCGGCCGGCGAACACATCACGCGTGTTCCCTCTCCTTGCCGGCAACCTGTTCCAAGGCGTTCAGCACCGCATCGCCCATCTGCTCGGTCGAAAGTTTTGTCGCGCCGAGTTCAGCAATATCAGCCGTGCGCGCACCCGCCGATAGCGCCTTGCCTACCGCCTTTTCCAACAAATCCGCATCGTCGGGCCGGTTCAGCGTCAGTCGTAGCATCATGGCAACGCTGAGTATCGAGCCGAGCGGATTGGCGATGCCCCTGCCCGCAATGTCGGGCGCGCTGCCGTGGACAGGCTCGTAAAGCGCCTTGCGGCGACCGAACTTGTCGACTGGACCGAGCGAGGCCGACGGCAACATGCCGAGCGAGCCCGACGCCATCGCGGCGCAATCGGAAAGGATGTCGCCGAAGATATTGCCCGTCACCATCACATCGAACTGCGAGGGCTGCCGAACGATCTGCATGGCGGCATTGTCGACATAGAGGTGGTTGAGCTCAACATCTGGAAATTCTGCGGCATGGAGCGCAATGACCTCCTCGCGCCACAACACGCTGGCTTCCAATACATTGGCCTTGTCGATCGAGCAGACCCTACCCTTGCGCGTGCGCGCCAATTCGAAAGCAGCCCGCGCCACGCGACGGACCTGATTAGTGGTGTATTGCTCGGTGTTGAATCCGCGGCGCTGTCCATCCGCGAGGGTTTCGATGCCGCGCGGCTCGCCGAAATAGATCCCGCTGGTGAGCTCGCGAATGATGACGAAATCGACGCCCCTGAGCACATCAGGTTTGAGCGGCGCCGCACCGGCCAGCGCGGGATGAGAAAAAATGGGCCTCAGGTTGGCATAAAGGTCGTATTTGCTGCGTAACGATAACAAGCTCCCTGCCTTGCGCGCCGCGGCTGGAACCTCTTTCGTCTCCGGGCCGCCAGTCGCTCCCCAAAGGATCGCGTCGGCTTCGTCCATCGCCTCGACCGTGTCCTGCGGCAATACCTTACTGGCCGCGAGATACGGAATGAGGCCGTATTGGGCCTCGCGCATGACGATCGGTACGTTTCGCTTCGCGGCGAACCAGTTGAGCACGCGATGCGACTGCGCTGTTACCTCAGGGCCGATGCCCTCGCCGCCGACCACCGCGACCTTGACCATGTTGGAAAGACTATTCACGCCGATTTCCTCGCAAAATGAATCCACGGTCGCTCGGCCCGATCGGCCGCCTGAAAGGCGCGGATTTCGCGGTCGCGCTGCAGTGTCAGTGCAACCTCATCAAGACCGCCAAGCAAGCCGGCGCGGCGGCGCCGATCGATCTCAAAGCGGTGCCGCTGTCCCGTTGGCGAGGTGATCGTCTGTTCCTCGAGATCGACGCCGATGCGTCCAGCCCCCTGGGTGAGTTCGATCTCCGCAGCGAGGCCGTCAACGATCGCCTCGTCGACGACGATTGGGAGAACACCGTTCTGAAAGCAATTGGCGAAGAAAATGTCTCCAAAACTCGACCCGATGACGGCGCGGATCCCCATTTCCTGCAGCGACCAAACCGCCCCTTCGCGGGAGGAACCACAACCAAAATTGGGACCGGTGACGAGGATTTCCGCCTGCCGATAGGGCTCGCGATTCAGAATGAAGTCGGGGTTCTCCGAACCATCCGCAAGATACCGCAGCGAACCGAATGCCCATTTACCGAGCGTGCCGCGAACGGCATTTCCGACGAGACGCTCGATGCGGATGATGACATCGGTATCGATGTTGCCGCGCATCATCGGTGCGGCAATTGCGCTCAGTTTCGTGAAAGCCTTCGGCATGTCAGCGCTCCATCGTCCGCACGCCGGCAATGGCGCCGGATATTGCCGCCGCTGCCGCCGTGGCCGGGCTCGCCAGATGAGTCCGCGCGCGCGGTCCCTGACGGCCGACAAAATTACGGTTGGAGGTAGAGACCGACCGCTGGCCGGGAGGGACGGTTTCTCCGTTCGCCGCCACACACATCGAACATCCCGGCTCACGCCATTCGAAGCCGGCATCGATAAAGAGCTTGTCGAGGCCTTCGGCCTCCGCATCACGCTTGACAGTCTCGGAGCCCGGCACGACCCAGGCGCGAACGCCAGGCGCAACCTTGCGGCCCCGCGCGACCGCAGCGGCAGCCCGCAAATCGCCGATCCGGCTATTGGTGCATGATCCGATGAAAACCCAATCGACCGGCGTACCGGCGATCGGCGCTCCCGGTTTGAGACCCATATAGTCGAGTGCGGTCTCGATCGCTGCGCGCCGCGCCGGATCGGCAATCTCCCTGGGATCGGGAACATGACCGTCGACGCCGATGACATGTTCGGGGCTCGTGCCCCAGGTCACCTGGGGAATGATCTTCTCGACATCGATGAGGACTTCCCTGTCGAACACCGCGTCAGGATCGCTCGGCAGCTGCCGCCATGCTTTGACGGCCGGCTCCCACATCTCGCCCTGCGGTGCATAGGCGCGTCCGCGGATATACTCGTAGGTCTTCTCATCCGGCGCTATCAACCCCATTTTGGCGCCGAGTTCGATCGAAAGATTGCAGATGGTCAGCCGCCCTTCGATCGGCAGGTCGCGGATCGCACCGCCGACATATTCGACGGCGTAGCCGGTGCCCCCGGCTGCCCCGACATCGCCGATCAAAGCGAGAATGAGGTCCTTGGCAGTCACGCCGAACGGCAGTCGGCCCTCGAATCTCACGCGCATGGTTTTCGGCCGGCGCTGGATGATGGTTTGCGTTGCCAGCACATGCGTCACTTCGCTCGATCCGATCCCGAAAGCCAGCGCACCCAGCCCGCCATGCGTACAGGTATGGCTGTCGCCGCAGACGATCAGGCAGCCGGGAAGGCTCAAGCCAAGCTCTGGGCCGATGACATGGACGATGCCCTGGCCAGGCTCGCCGATATCGAACATCGCAATCCCACTGGCTGAGGTTTCAACCCTCAAAGCCGCCAACAGCTCCTGACCGATCTTGATAGTGCCGGCCCGGCCGCGCGCCGTCGAAATGGCATGGTCGGGCGTCGCGAAAGTCAGCTCCGGATTGTGCACCGAAAGGCTGCGGCTTTTGAGATCGAGCAGGCCGCGCGACCCGCCCAGATCGTGCAGCAGGTGTCGATCGACATGGAGGAGATCGGTATCTTCGCTGAGCTGCGTGATGACGTGCTGGTCCCAGATCTTGGCCAGCAATGTACGGCTGGGCTCTCGCAATGGGCTGTCCTCCTTTTTGGCTTCTGCGGCCGACGGAATCGGCCGCTGGCCGCGTTTTCGCGGCCCATATTCAGGCCTCGGCCCTCCCGTATCAAAGCACAACAGGCTGCCGTTCGACTAGTGTCTGAACCGGATGGCAGCGAGGCCAATTGTCATTTGCCATGCAATATCGCACCATCAAGCTCCCGAAAAAATCGAGCAAGACATGCCCCGACCCAAAAACGTCCTCTGGATCATGTGCGATCAGCTTCGCTTTGACTATTTGGGTTGCACGGGGCATCCAACCCTGAAGACGCCGAATATCGATGCCATGGCGAAGCGCGGGGTGCGCTTTTCAAACGCCTATGTGCAATCGCCGATCTGCGGCCCCTCCCGAATGTCGTTTTACACCGGTCGCTACATGCGCTCACACGGCTCGCACTGGAACGGCTGGCCGCTACGCATCGGCGAACCGACGCTGGGCGATCATCTCAAGAAAATCGGCGTGCGCAATGTGCTGGTCGGCAAGACACATATGACGCCGGACCTCGAGGGCCTGAAAATGCTCGGGATCGCGCCGGATTCGATCATTGGCGTCCATGTCGCCGAATGCGGTTTCGAACCGTACGAGCGCGACGACGGCTTGCATCCGACGGGCCGACCGCGTCCGAAATACGACGGATATTTGCGCGAACAAGGTTACGACGCGGCCAATCCCTGGGAGCAATGGGCCAATTCCGGCGCGGCTGACGACGGCACGCTGCAGAATGGCTGGCTGCTGATCCACGCCGACAAGCCGGCCCGCGTTGCCGAGGAGGATTCCGAGACGCCCTACATGACGCGCCGCGCCATGGATTTTATTGTCGAGGCCGAGCAAGACGGCCGCCCATGGTGCCTGCATCTATCCTATATCAAACCGCACTGGCCCTATATCGCCCCTGAACCATACGCCAGCATGTACGGCCCGGGCGGCGTCAAGCCGGCGGTTCGCTCGGAGCAGGAAAAACAGAGCGCCCATCCAGTTTTTGCCGCCTACATGGACATGCGCTACTCCCGGAACATGGCGCGCGACGAAGCCAGGGAAAAAGTCATCCCGACCTATATGGGCCTGATCAAGCAGATCGACGATCAGATGGGTGTTCTGATGGATTTTCTGCGCGCGCGCGGCTTGCTGGATACCACCATGATCGTGTTCACCTCCGATCACGGCGACTATCTCGGCGATCACTGGATGGGCGAGAAGGATTTGTTTCACGATCAATCAGCAAAAATCCCGCTGATCGTCATTGATCCTTCTGAAGCTGCCGATCGCACAAGGGATACGGTCTGCGATGCCCTGGTCGAGGCGATCGATCTGGCGCCGACTTTCATCGAATATTTCGGCGGCAAGACTCCAGATCATATTCTCGAGGGACGCTCACTGATGCCGCTGCTGCGCGGCCAGGTGCCCGCGGACTGGCGCCAGGTGGTGTTCTCGGAATACGACTATTGCATGCAGGATGTCCGGCTGAAGCTTAACCAGCCGATTGATCAATGCCGGCTTTTCATGGTGTTCGACGGACGCTGGAAATACATTCACGCTTCCGGCTTCCGGCCAATGCTCTACGACCTTCTCGAAGATCCGCAGGAACTGATCGATCGCGGCGAAGATTCAAACAGCGCCGATGTCACTGCTCGTCTGCAGTCGGCCCTGTTCGACTGGGCACTACACCCCAAAGGCCACATCACGACGAGCCGGGAAAAGATCGAGGCCTATGCAAGCCAGCAACTGCAGGTCAAAGGCGGGATCCTGATCGGGATCTGGGACGAGACTGAACTCGCCGCAGTCCGCCGAAAGATCGGCCTGACGGAACTTAATAAGTGATTTTGTAGCCTGTGGCCTTGACGATCGGCCGCCAGAGCGCCGTATCGGCGGCCAATTCCTGTGTGAGGCCTTCCGGCGTCGTTCCGACGGGAATCAGACCGATTGCCATCAACTTTTCGCGGACTTCCGGCTTGGCAAGCGAGGCCACCACTGCCGCGCTGAGCTGATGGCCAAAATCCGGTGGGCTGCCAGCGGGGAGCCACATCCCGTACCAACCATCGGCGACGAGATCAACGCCGCTCTCCTTCAGGGTCGGAACGTCAGGGAGGAACGGCGAACGCTCGGCGCTGCTCACGGCAAGAATCTTGACGTTCCCGGCGCGATGTTGCGGGATTGCATCCGCGATCGTCACGATGGCGAACGGCAGATGGCCGCCGATCAGATCGTTGATGGCTGGGGCACTGCCGCGGTAGGCCACGCGGGTCAGAGGGATGCCGAGCACCTGTTCGAGTTTCGATCCCGTGAAATGCGGGATGGTACCGTTGCTCGGCACGCCGAATGTGGCCTTGCCCGGGTTCGCCTTGAGCCAGGCGACGAATTGTTTGAAGTCCTTCGCATCAACCGCAGGGCCTGTGACCACACCGAACTCGAAACGCGCCAGCAGCGAGACGGGCGCAAAATCCTTGTCCAGATCGAAGCTCGGTTCGGTCTCCACCATTGGCAACAGATACATGGTTGGGCCGGTGGTCACCAGGATCGAGGTTCCGTCGGGGCTGGCATTCTTGACCCACTTGATGCCAATCAGCCCGTCTCCGCCAGTCCGGTTCTCGACGATGATGGTCCGATCGAGCAGCTGGCCGGCATATTGCGCGACGAGCCGGCAAAGCGTATCGCCTCCGCCTCCGGCCGAGAAAGGAAAGATCATCTTGGTCAGCGGACCAGACTCTCCGAACGCGTCACCCACTCCGGCAACTACTGAAACACCGGCGCAGCCGGCCAGGAAATTACGGCGATCCACGTTCTTGTCTCCCCCGAGGGTTTTTCCGATTACACCAGACAAACCCGCAGATAGATATCGTGCCAAAGTTGCAAGCGGCGGCGTCTGGACAAAAAAGGAGGAAGGAGGAGACCGCAAGCGTGCCAAGCCGGCCTTTGAACCGATTTCCATTTCCAAGCGACACATCGCCAAGCGCCGGCCTGCCGGGGTATTGGCATGCAGAGAAACCATGGAAGACTTCTTCGAATTCCTGTTCGGCGCCAGTGGGCGCATCAACCGGGCAAAGTACTGGCGCTCCGTTCTTGCCTATGTTGGCGCGGGACTGATGACAGCCGTGATTCTGTTCACCGCCGCCGGCATCGCCGCGGCGCTCTTCATCATCATGGTTGTCGTTGTCCTGATCCCCTGGCTGCTGTGGGGGCTCTCCTTCACCACCAAACGGCTGCACGACCGCGACAAGAGCGCCTGGTGGCTCGCCATCTTCTACCTGCTGCCGGGCGCGCTCGACCAATTGGCCAGGGTTGCATGGGTTGGCAGTGCGGGAGGCATAGTGCCACGCTACATCCTGGTCCTGGCGGCATTTGCATTGACGATTTGGGGATTTGTCGAAATCGGCTGTCTGCGCGGCACCACCGGCGCGAACAGCTATGGACCTGACCCTCTATCGCACTCACGTTGAAGGACAAGCATCCTAAAACGAAAAAAAGCCCGGCGGCCATCGGGCCACCGGGCGGATGTTGCAATCTGGGGAAATTCTACACTGAACGATGCCCTGCGGGGGCATCGTTCCAACGTCAGCTGGCCAATACCGTTGCCACCCTTCCAAATACGCCCGCCCCGGCAAGTGCCTCGAGCCGAGCATCGTCATAGCCGAGCTTCCTGCGCAACACCTCCTGTGTGTGTTCACCAAGCAGGGGCGCGGCGACAGGATCTATGATCGACGTCAGGCCGAGATGGATGGGCGATTCGATATTGGGAACGAAGCCCGCGGTCGGGTGAGGAATCTGGCTGATGCGATGGCGCTCGCGCACTTCCGGCGAGTTGAAAGCCTGCTCGACGGTCCGAAGATAGCCGACGGGGATGTTGGCCGCCTTCATCTTCGCCATCCAGTTTTCGCGAGCATCCTGTACAAAAATCCCGGTGAGGATCGCGCGCAGTTTTTCTTTGTTGGCCGATCGCGAGCGCCGGTCACCGAACTCGCCGCTGGCGAGATCAGGGCGGCTGAGTACTTCGACGACGAGGCGGCGATAAAGACGATCATTGGCGCAGGCGATATAGAACGGTGCGTCGGAGGCCTCATAGACGCCGACGGACGGAGACCCGTTCGGGGAGTTGCCCTGACGGCTGGGATTCACGCCAGTCATCAAATAGGCCATGCCGTAAAACTGGGTCATCGCCACCGCAACGTCGAACAGCGCCACCTCGACATGCTGGCCGCGGCCGATCCGATCGCGGGCAAGCAGCGCCAGCAGGATGGCGTTGCAAGCCGACATGCCCGTGAGCATGTCGACCGCGGGCGGTCCGGTCCGCACCGGCGGACCATCCGGAAAGCCGTTTAGCGACATGAATCCGCTCTCGGCTTGCGTGATCGGATCGAAGCCCGGGCGGGACGCAAACGGCCCATTCCTGCCGTAAGCCGAAATCGAGCAATACACCAGGCGAGGATTGGCAGGGCCGACCGATGCATAATCGAGGTCATACTTCTTCATCACGCCGGAGGAGAAGTTCTCGACTACCACATCCGCCCGCGCGATCAATTCCAGCGCGACCGCGCGCGCCTCGGGTTTGGTCAGATCAAGAACGATTCCGCGCTTGTTGCGATTGAGGTTGATAAAAGCGGCGCTTTCGCCAGCCAGATCGGCGTGTTCATAGCTCCGCGTGTCGTCGCCGCCTTCCGGATTCTCGATTTTGATGACCTCGGCCCCGAAATCGGCCAGTGTCTGCGTGCAGGCAGGACCCGCAACCACCCGGGTGAAATCCACGACGAGCAGACCGTCGAGCGCGGTCGGCGCGCCCTTGGTTCGAGGCGCGCGCTTCGGCAATTGCGGTCTGGCAGCCATGATCGTCTCTTCCCTTCCGGTATCGATTGGCGCCAAAGCGGCCGGCGCCAAGCGATTTTAGGGTCTATTTCCAGAAGGGCAACGTCGGCAATCGCTTGAGCGCATGCGCAAATCGCGGCCCACGGCTGTCTCACCCGATTGCCTTGCGCCAATATAGCGTGTTCGGCCAGGCCCAGGGACATCGCGGCCGGTACAATTGATAGCCGGCACGGATGAAATTGTTCGCGGACGCGACATTATCCGTCGTGTCAGATACGATGCTATTCCATCCGTTGTGCCGCGCGCGCAATTCCAACGCGCGCATCAGCCGCAGCTGGAGGGCATTGCCGCAATGCCTTTTCAGGACGCCCACACGGCAGAAATAGCCAGCATTTACTGCGAGTGTCGACGGAACGACGCCGGCAAAGGCAATTGGCAGGTCTTCGTGGTAGGCGAGCCACCAGTGTCCCAAGTCGAATTCCGGAATCGGAGCATCGTCGAAGAATGTCAGCCGATGCAGGTCAGCGAGCGTATCGGCAATTTCGTCGTCCTGTCCGTCAACCTCGCGAATCCTGTACATCGGATCGATCCTTGACATCACGATTCTCGGGACATGCTACTTGAGACATCGTCGGGCCTTCTCAATCTCTGCTTCGGAGATGCCCCTTGCGCGAGCCCAGGATTCCACCGCCGCCTCGCCATATTGCGCAACGGCCTTCCTGACCATCCAGCAAGGAATGGCTTGCGCCGGAACTATGACAAGCAGAGCCGCAACCACCACCATTGTACGTCTCATTTGCCCAGCATGACCTTGACGCCAAGCCAGACTGCCCCGACGAAGCCCGTGACGATATGCAGTGCATCCTTGATGAAGGAATACAGAATCATGAAACCGGGATTCTGCTGCATGAAGACGTGATTGACGTAGTCGGTCTCCTGTTGCGCCGCGGCCTCGTCCTCTGGCCCGACCGGCTCGAAGCGCACCACTTCATCGGATCCGGCAAAGATATCCATCAGCGAGGGCATCAGACCTTCGATGGTGTCGGCGACATCGGTGGAGACCGCGCGCGAACGGCCATCCTGCGCCGGCATGTCCTTGCGCATGTCGCCGAGGTAATAATCCATGGCGTCGGCGCGCTCTTCCATCAGCTGCGCCGCCGAAATCGCCGCCAGCGCGTTGGCCTTTTCGGAGGCCAGCATGGCTTTCAGATCGAGTACCGACATCTTTGACATTCTCGTTCCTTTGGGATCGATCGGGCTTGGCCGTCAATGCGAGGCAATCGCGAGCGGCCTGCAGCATGTTGGCGTAGCCGCTGCCCGATACAAAAAGCCCGCGACCGGTTTCCCGGCGCGGGCTGCAATTTTTCGATGTTGAATATATGCAGGTGATTTGCCCGACGTGTCAAATTTTTCGACGGTTCGGTGCTCGTCTTCAATTGTTAGAGGTAGTCTCGAAAAGAATGGAATCGCAGGCAGAGGTGCCGGCCCGTTTATTCTCGATAAGCAAAACACCTCTGGCCGGCGCCTTCCTTGAAGAAGCACGCTCGAGACGGTAGCTGGTGCGGATCCACGGTTACCGAGTCAGTGGCGTCGTCAAAATAGGAGCAGAAATTCGACCGCTACCCGATGCAAAAAACCCGCGACCGGTTTCCCGGGGCGCGGGCTGAAATTTTCGATGTTGAATATATGCAGGTGATTTGCCCGACGCGTCAAATCGTTCAACGAAGGTCAGCGCCTCTGGCTCAACGCGGATTTGGAGCTTATACGCTGCGACCGCGTCCCTGAGAAAAGCCCGGCAAGTCAGCCGGAAGCAGAACTAAGCTGCCTCTAGCATTGCCTTTTTTGCCGCTTGAGTCAGGAAGCCTGATCTGGAAAGACCATGCGTCTCAGCATATCTGTCGATTTGCTCCAAGATATCGCTGGGAAGCGTGACGTTTACTCGAATAATTTTGGGCGCCTCGGTTTTTACGGCGACCAAGATGGCAACGCCAGATCTATTGTCTGGGTCGGACATAACTTCTTCAAGGCTAGAAGCTTCGGGAATAGCCTCTCCATCCTCAACCAACCCCTCGATATGAAAGGCGAGAGCTTCTTCAGCCATAGCTCGAGCATCATCCAAAGTAGTGCCTGCAGTGACAACACCCGGAAAATCTGGAAACGATACGCCGAAGTGGCTATCTGCTTCCTTATGGATAAGACCAATATATTGACCCATGTCTCTTACCTCAGCTTGAGACCCGATTGCTTTTCGATACTCTTCAATGTCCCGATCGGGATATCCCGTTCAGGGTGCGGAACTGTTACACGGCCCTTTTTAGCAGGGTGCTTGAATTGAACATGGCTTCCCTTTCGGGCCACCTCGGACCATCCATCCCTTTGAAGGACCGAGATAATTTCCCGGCTTTTCATAGTGTGTATAAATACACATTAGCATCTAATTGTCAACACGTAATTTTCCGAATGGTTCCCGAGACGCCAATATTTAGCGATTCCGCTTTTTCCGTAAGCCAGCCAACCAAGCTCAGCAGTTGGACCATGCGCAAAGACTTCACACCCATCCCTGCTCCCGATACTGGATCGGCCGGTTGAAACTCGCTTGCCTTCCCGGCTCCTGGTAGCAGATCGCCATCAGCCCGAGCGCGTCGGCGGCGTGGCTCGACCAGTCGTGTTCGGGGCCGAGGCCGATGTTGCGGGTCTCGTCCTTGCGCTCGTGGTAGAAGCCGATGGCGTCGCGGCCGGGCTCGGTGGTGGCTTCGTTCCACTGGAGTTGCGGACCCAATCGGCGCAGCGCCTCGATCCGCATCATCGCCGCGCCCTTGCCCTGGTTCCTAACCGGCGGCTGGACCGCAAAGCCGGCTTCGCGCAGATGATCCTCGTAGCGCTTGCCGGTGATGTTGTTCTCGTTGACGCCGTCATGCGGCAGATAGAGGATCGCCTGCGCATAGCCATGCGAGCGCAGCCAGTTGACGTGAAACGCCAGCACCTGGCCGACCGACTCGTAATAGTCCAGCACGCGAATCTCTGCGCCGACCCATTGCACGATCCAGATCGTGAAGGCGTCGGCGGAAGCGCCGGAACCGCCGATGTCGATGAAGGCGCGCAGTGGCAGTAGCGGATCGGCGGCGACTTTTCCGATGCGGCCCTGCGCGCTCGCCTCCGACAGCATTTGCGCGAAATAGGCGCCCTCGAATGCCCTCACGTAGTCGCCCTCCCAGATGTGGTCGTAACGATCGGGATAGAGCGACAGGTCGGTCTGGCGCTCGTCTTCCAGCACCGACGGAAACCAGGGATTGTCGCGCCAGTTGGCGTTGACGACGATCGCGCCCGCGGGCCGTTTGGCCCGGAAAAAATCATCTATCGAATCGGAGCGGCGCCTGGGATTCCAGCTGGCCCACAGCTCGGAGGCCTTCGCGCGAATGGTCGGGCGCAGTAGCGAAAGACTGCGCGCGCTCAGATTCTGCGCCTCATCGATCCAGGCGATCCGAAACCCCTCCAGCGATTTTATCGACTCCGAGGTATGATCCTGCATGCCACGAAAGATGATGAGGCCGTCGCCTGGCGTCTCGATCTTGTCGCTGAAGAGCTTGAACTGGCGGCCGAGACCCAGTGCGGCGATCTTGCTTTCGATCAGGCGCTGGCTTGATTGCGCCAGCGTCCGTTGCGCCTCGCGGATGCACACCGCCAGCGTGCCGCGCTCGGCCTGACAGGTTTCCACCAGAAGCTCGCCGAAGAAGTGCGATTTTCCAGAGCCGCGGCCTCCGTGTGCCGCCTTGTAGCGGCCGGGCTTGAGCAGCGGCTCAAAGATTTTCGCTGTTGGGATTTTCAGGATGGACAATGACGCGCTCGATTCTGTGGATCATTTCGAAGGCGCCGTCGCCGCCGTTCTCAATGGCTTGCGGCGCCTTGCCCCAGCCGCGGTCCAGGATGGCGTTGGCCGCCGATACCCGCGCGGCCGCGGTCGCATCCTTCGACCGCATCACGCCGACCAGCACATTGAGCGCGGTCCTGGTGTGGCTGCGGGCCAAAGAGCGAATTTCAGTCAGGGTTTTAGCCATGGGGAATTTGACCTTTCCGGGCACGCCGCGATCGCGCTGGGAACGTTCCGATTGAGAGAGCAACTGGTGCCCAGGCATTTTTCCGGTCTGGCCCTGATTGGCGCGGGGCTTGCCGCCATCGACGATTGTTCCGCCGGGGGCAGCGGGTTCATCGAGCGACTATCATGAGAACCCGTCCCACACGGCGATCGCAACCAGGCCCACCAATGAAAGCGATATCAGATACGCGGTCATCTCTACCTCCATCCAGAAGTACGCGATTGCTCATCGCCGGGCTTGAGCAGCAAAATGAAGCTCGGACGGCAGCGCGCTGTGACGCCTGGCGACTAGCGCTCTACGGGAGAGTGGTGCGCCCGCGGCTGCCGTCCGATTCGAAAACCGCCAATGAAAAAACCCGCGGCCAGTCTCCCGGCGCGGGCTTTAGAATTCTTGCGAGGTTGTAGATATGCAGGTGATTTGCCCGACGTGTCAAACTTTCTCAGCAATCAGGCCTGTTCCTGCGGCGACTGATTCGCGCCTGCCACTGGCTGTATCTTCTGGCGTTGGACAACGCCACTGCGTGTCAACGGGCTCGGTGACATGCGGCGGTCGTCTGACGAAAAAGCCCGCGACCGATTTCCCGGGGCGGGCATCAATTTCTGGGATGATGAAGATATGCCGGTGATTTGCCCGACGTGTCAAATCCTTTTGGCCACCCCAATTCCTTACCGCATGAAGCGGCGTCCTGATCCTGAGCTGATTGGCCGGCTTCGGCACCAAGGCGATCTCGGCCCTCACGCCGAACAGGCGGTTGTCGTTGTCGTCCATGCGGTCGAGAACCGACATGCACCACGCGGCACACCGAACCCGCGAGCGCGGCGCTTGGGCCTCGCCGCGCGGGGCGGCTACGCCTCGTGAACGCGTTCGCTCGGCCGCAGCCGCTCTGCGCTCAGTTATGCGCCTGAGTCACCAATTCCATCCCCGGCGGAGCCTTTGCCCAGGAATAGTTGTGACTTGCCAGATCGTATCCGCGGTTAAAGAGCGCGATCATGTATTTCTGGTCAAACGGCTCGTCGCTGGTGTCGGTGAAGTCGGCTGGAATGCTCGCAAGGTTAAAATCGATGCCGTCTTGCCTGGTCACGGAATAGATCCGATAGAGATCTCCGATCCCCTGATTCTTGATCAGCGTTGAGATCGAGCGTTGCGTAACCGACACGACATTGTCGTTGACCGATTGCCATTCGGGATCGATTTTTCCGTTCCTGATCACGAACAATCTCGGCTTCGCGGCTGCCCTCCCGGCCTTTTGATCGTGGCCCACGAACGAGAATACTGAGGGAGCGATAAATACCTGCCTGGTGACACCGCCATCGACATGCAGCTCGTCATAATTCTGTCCGCCGACCCGTACCTGAATCCGCACCGGCGGGAAAACTCCGGGAAGCGTCGCCGACGCCAGCAATATCTTGCGAAACAGGTTGATCGCGTCGCGATTTCTGCTCATCGCGATCCGGCCCATGTCCCACAATACCGGCCTCTGGGTATCGAGGTTGGTGGTGCCGATCAGCAGGATGCGACCCTTGATCCGCTCTCCGGCAATTTCCTGCAGAAACGCCGCATCGACATATTTCTCGATCAATCGGGCCAGCGGAGCATCGTCCGCCAGTGCGGCTCCTTCGAGCAACCCGGACACGTTGTAGGTAAAAATGTCCTTGCGTCCGTATTTGGTGAAAATCTCGCGCAGCTGATTATCGTGTTCGCGCCCGAGGAAAACAAACGGAGCGATCAGCGCGCCGGAGCTGACACCGGTGACCAGGTCGAACTTCGGCCGCGTGCCGGCGTCGCTCCAGCCGACCAACAGGCCGGCGCCGAAGGCGCCGTCCTCGGCGCCGCCGGAGATGGCGAGCAGGTTGGAAACCTGCTGGTGCCTTTCAACCGACAGGGAGGCAGATGTTCCCGCTTTCGGCGCGTCTGCCATCATGATCGCGTGGATATCCTGGGCCGATGCGTCGCCCCAGAAACGTATGTCGTGAAATCCCTCGAGCTCAAGCTGGCCGGCACTGGCTTGCGGCAAGGCGTTGCGCGGAGCCATCGTTGCGCATCCGGCCGTCAGAAAGATCGACGAGCTTATCAAGCCAAGACGCAATGCTGACCGCAGCAGGCGCCAGGGGCGCCCGCGTTGCACAGAATTCGGACCGTGCAAGAATTGCCGATGCCGGCAGAACCCCGATCCCTTCTCGTCTCGAAAGGACCTACTCAACGCAGCGACCGCAGCGGCATTTTTGAAAGATCACCCCGTTCGAGGCTACCCTGCCCCGAGCGCACGCACTTCAGTTATGGCGCGGCGGCGGATGAATGTTCGATTTAGGGTATTATCACGGCGAAGTTGGAAAGCCTGCGAAAAACCCGGAAAACAAGCAGCTTCGGCGCCAATCCGCCAAGCGAGCCCCGCGGTCACCCACGCTAGATCGCGATCTGCCGGCCGATCTCGACGACCTGATCGCTGGGGAGGCTGAAGAAGTCGCTGACATGAGCGGCATTGCGCTCCATCACCGCGAAGATTTTCTCCTGCCAGGCAGGCAAGCCCGTGCCGTCCTCGCGGCCGATCACCGTCTCGCGTCCCACATAATAGGTCACGTCGGCGAGGTCGACGGTGCAGCCCAGCGATTTGCCGGCGGCGAGCAGTTCCGGAATGTTCGGCCGCTCCATGAAACCGAAGCGCGCATCCGCGCGCCAGAAGTTCGGCGCGACTTCCTCGATCGAGATGCGGCTGCGCGAGGAGACCCACGGCACCGAAAGGATTTGGACATTCAGCACGAACAGATGCTCATGCAGCGCGCGGTTATGCTTGACATGCCAGATCATGACCGGCGGCGTATCCCGCTCGGTTCGGGTCGGGAACACCGCCGTGCCGGGAACGCGCGGGATGTTTTTTTCGGCGATCCTGGCCATGAATTCCGGGACCGGAATCAGCGCTTCATGCAGCCGTGCCGCGATGGCTTCTGAGCCGCGGTGCCAGATCCACATCATGCCGTAGACGGAGACCGCTAGGATCAACGGCACATATCCGCCTTCAGCAACCTTGGTGAGATTGGCCAAAAAGAAGGCACTATCGATGATGAGAAAGAAACCCGCGACCGAGCCGGCCGCCCACGGGCTCCAGCCCCAGATCTCGCGCATCGCGATGAAAAGCAACGCGGACGTCATCAGCATCGTCAGCGACACCGCAATGCCGTAGGCGGAGGCCAGATTGTCGGATTTGCCAAAGCCTATCGTAAGCCCGATGGTCACGAGCATCAGCAGCCAGTTGACGGCCCCGACATAGATTTGCCCGTAGCCCTCGGACGAGGTCTGCTTGATCTGCAGTCTTGGCAGCCAGCCGAGTTGGATCGCCTGCCGTGTCATCGAGAACGCACCGGTGATGATCGATTGGCTGGCGATGATCGTTGCGACCGTCGCCAGCACGATCACCGGGATCAGCAGGATGGCGGGGCAAAGCCTGAAGAAAATATTGCCGTCGGTCGGCGCGCCTTCGAGCACCAGCGCCGCCTGGCCCGCGTAGTTCAGGATCAGGCTTGGAAACACGACGGCGAACCAGGCCATTTTAATGGGCCCCCTGCCGAAATGACCCATATCGGCGTAGAGCGCCTCGGCGCCGGTGACGCAGAGGAACACCGCGCCCAGCACCAGGAAGCCGGTCGACCCGTTGGAGAACAGATAGGACAGGCCGTAAACAGGATTGAGCGCGGCAAACACCGTGGGATGCTGTACGATGCCCCATATTCCCATGACGGCCATGGTGGCGAACCAGAGCAGCATTACCGGCCCGAACAGATGGCCGATCGCTGCCGTTCCCCGCGACTGGATCGCAAACAACGCCAGCAGGATCGCAACCGCTGAAGGAACGACATAGGGCTGCACCGCTGACGTCACCATGTTCAGGCCCTCCAGCGCCGACAGCACCGAAATCGCCGGCGTGATCGCTCCATCGCCATAGATCAAGGCCGCTCCGAACAGGCCGACCGCGACGATCGTCGGCCGGTTCTGCTTCTTCACTCCCAACAGCGCCATCAGCGCCAGGATGCCGCCCTCGCCGTCATTGTCGACACGCATGGCGAACGAGACGTATTTTACCGTCGTGATGATGAAGAGCGTCCACAGCACGAGCGAGAGCACGCCCAGCACAACGGCTGCGTTCGACGAGGTCTCCGTGGCGCCGAGGATGGCCTTGAAAGTGTAGAGCGGGCTGGTGCCGATATCGCCGAACACAATGCCGAGCGCCGACACGGCGAGAATGGGCAGCTTGCCCTGCGGAGGTTCTCGCCCGCTTTCGACGGCAACCAGTGAGGAAGTTTCGCTCAATTGATCCCTTGCCCCAATCGCCGCTCGTGAAAGGTATGGATGCTAATCGACCGCACGGCTTGCTGGTTCCATTGCACCGAATTCCAGGTTGGGCGCCTGCCCATCGGCGGTGGCAATCAGGTGCCTGGGCACCAGCAGCAGGGCCGGCAGTATCAAGGCGTAGACCACCGTGATCGCAACGACGCAAACCGTAAAGCCGCCGTAGCGATCGTAAAGGTTGGTTCCGAGAACATCGCCAAATCGCACGACAACATAATAAAGACTGTACGACATCATCAGCGTCGTCCCCTGCAAGCCCCGCGGGCAGGAGCGAATGATCAGGTCCAGATAGGCCCCGGTGGCAAGACCGCCCATCAGGCCGATCGGCACGGCTGCGATCAGAGCCTGCGCTACCGTATGGATGAAGAGCAACGGCACCATCTGCGGGACGGCGAAGACCGTTCCCCACCACAGCAGCGTCTTCAGCGGATATTTGCGGCAGAGCAGTCCATACACGATGAACGTCGGAATGAAGGATGCGGCGAAGATGGCGTTCCACAGCCCCCATTGACCGTCGGTGGCGTGCAGGGTGTTCTGCAGATGATACTGCAGCGGCGTCACCGAGCCGGGCGCGAAATTCCAGAGCACCCAGATCAGCATCGCCGGATAAATCGGCCAGTGCCGCACCAGCCGCTTGATATCCCGCATCGGATGACTGCCCGATCCGTTCTCGGCGCGGATATTGTCGAACACCGCGCGCGGCCGCCACAGCGCATAAAGCGAAATTGCGCCCATGATCGCGGCGCCGGCGAGAAACAGGATCCGAACCGCCTGATCCGGGCTTTTTTCTTCCAGCATGCCGCTCAGCGTTCCGCCGATTAGTAGCGCGGCGAACGTAGGAATCGACAGGAAAACGTTCCAGGCCGCGCTGACCTGACCGGTCATCGCGTGCTGCTGACCGATCACCGAGGTTAGTCCGTTCTGGGCGCTGGAGACGAAGAGGAACGACGCCGTCAGTACAATGACCGCGACGAGCAGCGTCGCATAGCTCATGGGCGCGAACGCAAAAAGCAGGTAGAGCAAAGCCGTTATGCCGCCAAACAGCAACATGTATCCGCGGTCCTTCATCCCGAGCGGGTTCCACATGTCGCGGATGAATCCGAAAACAAACGACAGATAAAGCGGGATTGCCGCCAAGACCCGGAAATTGGCGACTTCGTGCGCGGTCAAATGCAGTCTGTTCTTGAGAAAGAAGCTGATTGGAATATCGATCAGGCCGCCCGCCGGGCTCCCAAACGCGAGCAGAATGATCAGGATTCCCAAATAGAGAAAGATGGTCTGCCGCACCGTGGGCGGCAAGTCGACGACGGCTGCGGAACGGTCGATCTTCATTGCGGACGAACTACCCCTTCGAGCGGCAATGCAGCACCGTAACCGCCCCGAGAGCAATTTGATAGTTGTGAGTGCGGAGCACCCAGGCCGATCCCAATTCCGCAGGATGCACATCCGCGAAGATCCGCTGGTCACGAACCGGATCAGCACAACGGCATCAAGAGACGATCGGGGGATGGCTTGACGGGCGACCTATGGGACCAGAAACATCGCGATCACCGCGCTGGCGATCAATGCCGAATGACGGATTGCCGTTCGCGTGAGCCCGATGTCATTGTGGGCGACATGTCCGAGCATCATCGCAACGAGCGCCGCGGAAGCGGCCAGGGCTGTAAGCCCGATCAAGAAGCCGAGGCGTATTCTCATCAGCTGGGGATCTCCAGCGCGGACCTTTCAGCGCCGAACACCTGCTGTTACTCCGCCAGTTCCGAATATGGCGTGGTCGGCACCTGGGCCTCGATCGCCTTTTCTTCCGCAATGATCTTCGGCTTGCGCAGCCAGACATAGATCTGGGCCGAAATCAGCACGACGCAAATGAATAGAAAGAATGCGCTGATCGGGCGGTCGATGAAGGTCATCAGATCGCCGCGCGAGATCAACAGGCTGCGCCGGAAGTTTTCCTCGAAGCGCGGTCCCAGCACGAAGCCGAGCAGAATCGGCGCCGGATGAAAATCCAGCCGCAGCAGGATGTAGCCGATCACGCCAATGAACAAGGTCTCGCCGACCTGGAACATGTCGTTGTTGGCGGCATAGACGCCGATGCAGACGAAGAACATCGCGCTCGGATAGAGGTAGCGATAGGGGATGCTCAACAACTTCACCCATAGCCCGATCATCGGCACGTTGAGGATCACCAGCAGGATGTTGCCGATCCAGAAGCTCGCGATCAGGCCCCAGAAGATGTCGGCATGTTGACTGATCAGTTGCGGACCGGGAACGATGCCGTGAATGATGAGCGCGCCCAAGAGCAGCGCCATCACGGTATCGCCGGGAATACCGAGACTCATGGTCGGGATGAAGTCGCCCTGCACCGAGGAATGCGTTGAAGCCTCGGGGCATGCGACCCCCTCGATCGCACCGTGACCGAACCGCTCCGGCGTCTTCGATATCTTTTTCTCGGTGGCGTAGGACACAAAGGACGCAATCGTCGGTCCGGTCCCCGGAATCAGCGCACAGAGGCTGCCGAGAAGGGTGCCGCGGATCATCGGCCAGAACGATTTCTTTAGATCGGCCTTCGACGGAAACATGTCGGAGATGCCGACCTTGGCGTATCGCAGGTCGACATCTTCGGTATTGTTGATGCTGTTCATGAACTCGGCGATACCGAACATGCCGAGCGCCAGCGCGATGATCTCGACGCCGTCGAACAGTTCGGTGATGCCGAAGGTGAAGCGGGGTTGCCCGGTCTCGATGTCGGAACCGACGATGCCGACCAGCAGGCCGAGAACCGTCATCGCGATGCCCTTGAGCGGCGATCCCTTCGCCAGCGTCGAGCCCGCCAGCAGACCCACCAGCATCAGCGAACAGACCTCTGCGGGCCCGAATTCGAGCGCCACCTTGACCAGGAACGGCGCCAGGAAAATCATCTCGGTGATGCCGAAGGACGCGCCGACGAAGGCGGCGATAATGGTGATGCCGAGCGCGGTGCCGCCCTTGCCCTGTTTGGTCAGCGGGAACCCGTCCAGACACGTCACGGCGTGCGGCGGGTGGCATGGAAGATTCAAGAGAATCGAGCAGATCGCCCCGCCATACTGGGCACCGTAATAGACGCCGGACAGCATCAGGATCGCCGGCACCGGCGGCATTCCAAAGGTCAACGGCAGCAAGATCGAGATCGTCGCGACCGGGCCCATTCCGGGCAGCACCCCGACGAGATTGCCGACCAGCACACCGAGGAAGCAGTACATCAAATTGTGCGGCTCGAGCGCTACGCCAAAGCCGTACCAGAGATCGGTAATCGCCGTTGAGATCACAGGTTGAACCCTCGTAGCAGCGGGAACGGGATGCTCAGCAGGTAATGGAACAACAGCACACCGAACACCGTGACGCCGGCCGCCAGGATGAGTGAGGATTTATAGGTGGCGGTCTTGTCGCCGAGCGCACAGACAAAGACGCAGGCGAACACCGCCGGGATCATGCCGCCGTACTGCCCCAGGATGATGAAAAGGATGGGGCCGCCAATGATGCAGAGCCAACCGAACCATTGCGGATGTTCCGGCAGGAACTTCTTGTCGTCGGGTTCCGATGACCCCAGCGCGGTACCGGCGATCAGGATACCGAGAAAGGCAAGCACGATTCCGAGCACGACCGGCATGAATCCCGGCCCCATCCGGGCGAGGCTGCCGAACTTGTAGCCGGTACCGGTCACGGCGGCCCCGACACCGAGCAGCAACATCAGCGCGCCTGCATAATAATCACGTTTTATCATGAATTTCGCCGGCAACAGGCGGTCCTCCCGAATGGTCTTTGGGCGGGACCCTACCTGCAGAGGCGCTGCCTGTCGATATAGTCGGGGACCCCGATCGACGGCCGCCAGCGAACGAAAATACCGGTTGTCTGCTGGCCGTCATGCCCAACAAGGCAGCACCGGCATTCGCAGCGACTGCGACAGCCCGCAGGCGGTCGAGTTGCGGCCTATCGGAAGCGATTCAATGGCCCGCAACGCCTCTGGTAGTGCGTAAAGTCCGGCACTTTGCGACCGGGCGGCGAGCGGGAAATGGAGGACAACCGGCGATCAAACCCGATACGAGGAGGGCGCGGGCATTCTCGGTCTCAGCCAAGCGGTCGCGCAAATCTGCGACACTTTGGCCCATGCGCCCGATGTGGCGCGGGCTACTCGCTGGCGAATTCGGTCGGCGCCGGGCGCGAGAAGCCGCCGGAAACCTGGGATGCGATCAGGAATGCCACCACCACCGCGGGCACGCTTATCAGCCTCAGGAATTGATCCACCGAAAGCATCGTCTTCGTCCCCCAAAAACGCCGGCGCCGAAAGGCTGAAATCAATTCACCCGTTGCGCGGCCTGCCGATCGCTGGTCAGAATCTGATCCGTATAGGCCGCCCCGGAAATCGTGAGCAGCGCCAGAATCGAAATTACGGCCAACGTCCTCATGCCGGGATCGTCGTTTTGGATTGTGGCCAAAAACGTCAGAGCTTGGCGCGTTTTCTGGACGAACCAGAGAAACAATCGTGGCCCCATGCCTGTTTGGATGACCTTCGCCGCCGTGGGTGACAGGGTTTCGTTCCTGGAGGGCCAGCCCTCCAGAGATCCGCCACGCGATGCTGCCCGCTACTTCAACGAGCTGTTGATGGAGGTGAACTTGGTGTTCAGCCTGGTGCCAAGGCCGTCCACGATGCTGATGATCGCAAGCGAGATGCCCGCGGCGATCAAGCCATATTCGATGGCGGTCGCGCCGGTTTCGTCCCTCAAGAATTTCAAGAGCAATCGCATTGGAACCCCCAATTTCTTTCCAAACACCTTCTGGATCGAAACGCGGGATTCTCTCGCGGCCCTCCCTGCTTAGGGCAGCCGCATTGATCGCAGCCTAATGAAGAAGGTAAACAGGATTGTAATTTGACTCCTCTCGACGGCCGCCGGCCGCCTTCATTCGATCACCTCGTCGGCGCGCAACAGCACCGAGGACGGCACGCTCAAGCCGAGCGACCTGGCGGTCGCAAGATTGAGAATGGTCGTGAACCGGGTCGCCTGCTCGACCGGCAAGTCGGCCGGTTTGGCGCCCTTCAGGATCTTGTCCACATAGGTCGCCGCGCGCCGAAACATGTCGGGAAAGTCGACTCCATAGGCTAGCAGGCCACCGGCCCCGGCAAAATCCAGAAAGCCGCAGGAATAGAGACCGTGCTTCAAGGCGAGCGCCGCCACCGCCTTGGCCTCGCCGATCAGCATCGCATCGTCGAATACGATCAGCGCCCGAACGCGTTTTGCCGCCATGGCCGCGAAGGCGGCTTCGAACTCGCTGGGTGAACGCGCGTCGAATTGGTGCAGCTCCAGTTCGAGCGACTGGGCGACTTGGGTGACTTGGCGCAGCACCGGCTCGTTCATCTGATTGTCCGGATTGAGCAGCACTCCGACGTCCACCAAGTCGGGTATGGTTTCCTTGAGCAGTTCGAGTCGTTTGGCGTTCAGTTCGGGCTGGAAATATGTGAGTCCAGTGACATTGCCGCCGGGCCGCGCCAGGCTCGCCACCACGCCGGTCGCCACCGCATCGCCAACGACGGCGATCACGATCGGGATCGTCGAGGTCGCCTGCTTGGCGGCCATCACCCCCGGGGTACCATGGGTGACGATCACATCGACGTCGAGATGGATCAGTTCCGCCAGCAGCGCCGGCAACCGCTCGTAGTTGCTGTCGGCCCAGCGGTACTCGATGATGATATCCCGCCCCTCGTGATAACCGAGATCGCGCAAGCCGTCGCTAAACGCCTTGGTGCGTTTGGGCAGGCTGTCGGCGGAAGGCAGTCCCAGGAATCCGACGCGAAACACTTTTGAGGACTCAGCGCGGAGAGCACCCGACCGCAACGTCATGGCTGCGGCGACGCCGAGAAGTCCAACAAACTCGCGTCGCAGCATTGGCGTTACCCCGAGCCCAGACGGTCCGTATACCCGCCGGTTTTTAGCCAGTCGGCATAGCAGTGTATATGAAATTGAGGCCTCCCCTATCGTTGCCGCCCGAGCAGTTTTGCCCTAACGTCGCGCAAACAAAAACGGGGAGGATTTTCCGATGGACGTGATCCCGCTGGGTCCGGGGTTCGCCGCCGAGTTGCGCGGCGTGACGCTTGCGGATGTAGCCTGCGACGATGCCGCTTATGCGGCCGCGCGCGCGGCTTTCGAGGAACATTCGGTTCTGGTGTTTCGCGACCAGGAAGTCACCGACGAACTCCAACTCGCCTTTTCGCGCCGCTTCGGACCGCCTGAAGTGACCAAGGTCGGCTCGCAGGGCGAGGGATCGCATTTCGTGATCCTCTCTACCATCGGCCCCGACGGAAAAGTCGTTCCCGCCGATCACCGGCTGTCCCTGCGCAACAAGGCCAACCAGCTTTGGCATACGGATGCTTCCTTTAAGCGCGTGCCGGCACTGACCTCGATCCTTTCGGCGCGCGTCATTCCGGCTGAAGGCGGCGAGACCGAATACGTCTCGACCCGGCTCGCCTTCGAGCGGCTCGATGCCGGCATGCGCGAGAAGCTCGAGAATTACTTTGCCTGGCACGACTATGCGTATTCGCGAAGCCAGATCGCGCCCGGCCTCGCAACCCCCGAGGAGCGCGCAGCGCTGCCGCCGCAATGCTGGCGCATGGTGTGGAGGAATCCCGTCAACGGCCGCGGCGCGATCTACCTTGCCTCGCACGCCTATGGGGTCGACGGCATGGAGCCGGCGGCGGGAAAGCGGCTGATCGACGAGTTGATGACGCTCGCGACCGCGCCCGGCGCGAGCTATCTGCACCCATGGCGCAAGGGCGACGTCGTGATGTGGGACAATCGCGCCACCATGCACCGTGGGCGACCGTGGCCGGCGCACGAGGCGCGCCTGATGGTGCGCACGACGATCTCGGCGACCGAGGCCGACGGCGTCGGCACCATGCGCTCGCCGTCGTCGCAGGCGGCGGAGTAGCGGCGAGCATGTGGCCATAGCGCGCGCGAATTTCCGATGGCCATGAATGCAAGAGCAGGAAATCAGTCAGGCAAGCTTACGCCGTGGAAGATTCTCGTCTGTATTGCCATTGCGATATTCGCGGCCTATCAGCTCTACGAGTGGTATGAAACCGGGCGCATCTATGCTCGCAAGTTTGGGCCCGAGCACTACGTTTCCTACGCGGAACACCCCGTCCTCTTCACCTGCGCCGCGGTGATCTATGTCAGTTCGTTCCTGCTGTTCGGTGGCGGCCTGCTCGTGATGCTCATCAACAACATCCGCAGCCGGCGATAGGACGAGCCCATGGCGCTTGACGGAACAACGTCGGAAGGGTCGGCATCGAGATGCTTCGAACTCTGAAGGTATTGCTGACGCTGATCGCCGGTATCGCGCTGGGACTGGCCACGACATGGGCGACTGTCATTCACCCCAACGGGAGCGGTGGTGTTGCCGACGGTCCCTGGCGCACCAGCCTCGCAGCGGGGTCGAGCGAAGGCGGTCCCTATCTTCGCGCCTATGTCGCGGTGCATGCGTTGCTTGCGCTCAGCCGCGCGGAGACGATTTATTACAACGCATCGGAAGACAGCGAGGGCCATGCGCTGGATGGCCATTGTTCCTACCGAATCGAGGGGCGCGACCCACCCGCGCGGTGGTGGAGCATCACCGCCTACGGCGCCGATGATTTCCTGATACCCAACCCGGTGGATCGCTACTCCGTCTCGATGAATTCGGTCGCGCGTCACGCCGACGGAAGCTTTGCTGTCACGCTGTCGAAGGCGCAGGCCGAAGCCAACTGGATTCCGGTGGCCGCCGGACGCTTCGACCTGATGATCCGGCTCTACAATCCGGAAGCCTCCGTCGCCGCCGATCCCACGCATCCTGCTCTGCCCACCATCATGAAGGTGGCCTGCGAATGATCGCGAGGGGCTGGAAATGGATTGCAGCCATGCTGCTGGTGGCCGCGGTGGTACATGGCGCAACCGTGTTGTTGCTGCCGCGCTTGATCATGCTCCGCACCATGAACGGGATCACCAAGACGGCGGGGGCTTCCAATGCCATTCTGCACGGCCCGCGCGCGACGTGGCGCTCGCGCACGGTGGTTCGCCCCTCCCCGGACCTTTTGTATTCGATTTGCGTCTACGACCTCCGCGTGGCCGGCGCTGTCCGAGTCTCCACCCATGACATGCCGCAGACCTATTGGTCGGTATCGGTATTCGACGCCGACACCAACAACTTCTACGCAATCAACGACCAGCAGGCAAAGTCAGGTGCTGCTGATTTCATCCTGATGCCGCAAGGAAAGCCCACCGAGGCGAGCCGGTTGCCCGTGGTCGCGGCCCCGACCAATCGCGGCATCGTGCTGTTTCGCACGCTGGTCAATGATGAGGCCGATGTTGCCCAGATCGACGCCGCCCGCCACAATGCGGCCTGCGAGCCCTATAAGACCGAGTAAAGCCTCCCCGGCTCGCCCAAAAAAGGAAACGCCATGACAAAGGATTCGAAGGTAAGAAGCGTCGAACTGCTGGCCTGCGACGCCGGTTGGCGCAACTACCATTTCGTCAAGATCACGACCGAAAGCGGCATTGTCGGCTGGAGCGAATTCGACGAAGGTTTTGGCTCGCCCGGTGTGGGTGCTGCAATACAGCGTCTCGCGGCGCGGGTCGTGGGACAGAACGCCTTTGCGCATGAGCGCATCTACGCGGAGCTTTTTTCGGCAACCAGGCCGGCGGCCGGCGGCGTTGTGGCGCAGGCGCTCGGTGCGATCGAAAACGCCCTGCTCGACGCAAAGGCAAAACTGCTCGGGGTGCCCTGCTACGAACTGCTCGGCGGCAAGATCCGCGACCGCATCCGGGTGTACTGGTCGCATTGCGCCACCTGGCGCATCAACCATCCCACCTGGTACAAGCCGGCGATCACCGATCTCGACGGCGTCAAGGCGATCGGCCGCGAAGTGCGCGAGAAGAAATTCACCGCGCTGAAAACCAACATCTTCACCTATGACGACGGCAAGCCGACGGGCTGGCGACCGGGCTTCGGCGTGCCCTTCCAGCCCGAGATCAATGTCGATCGCAGGGTGCTACGCGACCTGCGCATGCATCTGGAAGCGATCCGCGACGGCGCAGGTCCCGATATCGATATCCTGCTCGACCTCAACTTCAATGCCAAGACCGAAGGCTATCTGAAGATCCTGCGCGCCATCGCCGACCTCGATATGTTCTGGATCGAGATCGACAGCTTTAGCCCGGAAGCGCTGGGCTATATCAGGCGGCAAAGTCCGCATCCGATCTCGTCCTGCGAGACGCTGCTGGGCTTGCGTGAATTCCTGCCCTATTTCCGCGAGCAGGCTGTCGATGTCGCGATCATCGATACGCCCTGGAACGGCGTATGGCAGTCGATGAAGATCGCGGCCAGCGCCGAACATCACGAGGTCAACGTCGCGCCGCATAATTTCTACGGCCACCTCTGCACCATGATGAACGCCCATTTCAGCGCGGCGGTGCCGAATTTGCGGATCATGGAGACCGACATCGACCGGCTGGCCTGGGATCACGAGCTCTTCACCCACGTGCCGGAATTCGTCGACGGCTATCTCGTGATGCCGGACCGGCCCGGCTGGGGCACCGAGCCCAATGAAGAGGGTCTCAAAGCCCATCCGCCGAAGGGCGTCGGCGGACTGCTCAATTATGGCCGCAAGCCCTGAAGGCTGTTTGTCCACGCAGGCGGGCGGATGAAGGCAGGACCCGGTCGATGGCCCGTCGGAGCGGCTCAGACCGCGGTGTATGGCACGAATGGAATGCGTTCGCGTCGGGCGGCGCGCGGCAGCAGCTCCTTGATGGCGGCTTCGAAATGCGGCGTTTCCTGATGGGCGCGCCATCCGTCTTCGTTCACATAGAGTTCGAAAATGAAAAATGACAGCGGATCGGTCGGCGAACGGTAGGGAATGAACAGTTTGACGCCGGGCTCCGCCAGCGTCGGAGCAACCAGACCGCCGAGAATGGCCGCCATGGCGTCCCCTTGACCGGCCTTGGCTTCGATCGTGATCGCCACGACGAAACCGTCGTTCAGCTCCGCCGGGGTATAGCTCGTCTTTTTCATGTGATGCCTCACCTTTGGCCGCCCTCAACCGGATAGCACAGGCGAACCACTGAAAGGTTCGGCGGGGACCGAAGTGTTGCCGATGCAAATTTGCGTTACCGGCGCGATGCCGCGCGCAATCGCCGCAAATCGAACATCGACGCGCCGCACAACATATCTGGCGGGCGGAAGTTGTCTCGTCGGTTACAGCGGCAACCGGATAGACATGCCCGAATCCTTCAGCAAGGTTCCCGAGGTCGCGCTCGGCTTCTGGATCATCAAGATCGCGGCAACGACGCTTGGCGAGACCGGCGGCGATACCGTCACGATGACGCTGAACTGGGGTTATCTGGCCGGAACCGCGCTGTTCCTCGCGGCCCTGATGGTGCTGATCAGCCTGCAGATCATCGCGAAGAAATTTCACCCGTTTTTGTATTGGGCGACAATCATCGCCTCCACGACGTTCGGCACTACCATGGCGGATTTCGCGGATCGCTCGTTGGGGATCGGCTATGCCGGCGGCTCCTCGCTGCTGCTGGTTTGTTTGCTGGCGACGCTCGGCCTTTGGTACCGATCATCGGGCTCGATATCGGTCGACGCCGTCAGCACCCCGAAAGCGGAGATGTTCTACTGGGCGGCCATCACCTTCTCGCAAACCCTGGGCACGGCGCTTGGCGACTGGATGGCCGATTCCACGGGGCTCGGATATGAAGGCGGCGCGCTGGTGTTCGGCGCCGCCCTGGCCATCGTCGCGGCCGCTTACTTCTGGACCGCTGTTTCACGGGTGACGCTGTTCTGGGCGGCCTTCATCCTGACTCGGCCGCTCGGCGCGACCGTTGGCGATTTTCTCGACAAACCCGTACACGATGGCGGCCTCGCCTGGAGCCGCCCGCTGGCCTCGGCGGTTATCGCCATCTTCATATTGGGGTGTCTGCTGGTGCTTCCGCAGCGGGCGGGCGCGCATCCGGTTCAATCCGGATTGGCGGGAAAGTAGCGCGGCTTTTGAAGCTAATTTTCCGAAAATCGAATGACCTGTCTCAAGCCTCGATGAGGGAGCGCGCGCTAAGCTGCGGCAGTTCCGGAGTTTCGAGACGTACCGTCTCCTGATTTCAGTTCGGAGGAAGGGTCCCATGTATTTCGTGGCCGCAGTGCTGGTGGTGCTGTCGGGTCTGTTCTATGCCGCCGGCCAGAACGAAATAGGCAGCTTCGGCGCCGACATGTGCCGATACGGCGGCGCGTTCTGCGACAATCCCGTCTACGTTCTCACCGGCGCCGGTCTCGCGGCGGCATGGGGCGCGTTTGTCAGCGTCCGCTGAGCGATCGCCGCCGCCGCTAACCCCGATCACACTTTGAAGAGTTTGACGTAGCGCGCCTTGATCTCTTCGCTCTGTGCCAGCACCGCCGCGGGATCAGACCTTAGCAATTTCAGGGTCGACAGCGGCGGATGACCGGGCCTTTCCTTGATCTGCGCATGGAACGAGCGAAGGCCGTAATCGTCGACCAGCAATTGCTGCCCTTCCGCGCCAAGGAAATAGCTCTGGAATAGCCGCGCGGCGTTGGGATTGGGTGCGCTGCGAAATATTCCTGAGGGAACGATGATCAGCGGCGCGCCTTCGGAGGCATAGACCACCTCGACCGGTTTGCCCTGATCCTTGAGCAGCAGCAGATTGTAGTCATTGCCGTCGGCCATCACCGCCCGCTCGCCGAGCAGCAGCTTCTTCGGCGGATCGGCGGCCGACTGCACCTGCATCACCTTCTGCTGCGCGAGCTTCTCGAAATACGACCAGCCGAGTTCGCGCGAGAGCACGAACGTCGCCGTCATGATCGCGCCGCTATAGCCGGGATGCGCCTTGACGATCTTGCCCTGCCACTTCGGATCGAGCAGGTCGGCATAGCTTTTCGGTGCGTCCTCGGGCTTCACCAGATCGGTGTTGTAGCCGATGACTTCCATCCAGGCGCAAGACGTCGCCCACAGACCATCGGGATCGAATTGATCGGCGGGGAAATTCGTCATGACATCGTCGGGGAGATAGGGCGCGAGCCAGTCCTTGGCCTTCCAATCCAGATAATGCGCGGGGTCGGTCGAGTTGGCGACATCGACCGCGTTGATGCCGCTGGCCTGCTCCTGCGCGATACGCTGGAAAATCCGCTCCGCGCCCGAACGCTCGACCCGGACCGCTATACCCGGGTATTTGGCCTCGAACGCCTTGGCCACCCGTTCCGCAACGTTCAGCTCGAGCGCAGAATAGTAAGCGACCTTGCCCTCCTTGCGGGCGGCTTCGATCAATTCCGGCGTCACGCTCGCCGGCGGCGGTGCTGCCGCCCGGACCGGCTCGGCGAACAAGACGCCGGCGGCGAGCGCACTCGAGGTCTTGAGGACATCCCGCCGCGACCATTTCTTGTTTTGCATCGCGTTTCCCCGTGAGTTGCCGCCGCCTCCATAGAACGCCGTGACGAACGGGGACTGCGTTTGGCAGCCCCCGCATTTTCAACCGGCCTGCATGTGCCGGCTCCGCATTTTTTTCAGTAGCGTGATCGCCAGCAGCGCGGTCACGGCATCGAGGATCGCGACGATGATGAACACCGAGGTCCAACTGCCCGTCGTCTGCTTGAGGAACGCCGCAGCCGGCCCGCCCAGGATCGAACCCACGCCCTGCGCGACATAGAGAAACCCGTAATTGGTCGCGGCATATTTCGGCCCGAAAGTGTCGGTCAGCGTCGATGGGAAGAGCGAGAAGATTTCGCCCCAGCCAAAGAACACCAGGCCGGTCAGCACCACGAACAAGGCAGGCTGGTCGATGAAGGCAAACAAGACGAGGATGGCGGCGCATTCCAGCGAAAAGGCCAATGCCATCGTCATCTCGCGGCCGATGTGGTCGGAGACCCAGCCGAAGAAAGGCCTTGTCAGCCCGTTGGTGAACCGCGAGAGCGTCAGTGAAAGCGGCAGCGCCGCCATCCCCAACACCAGTACCTGCGCTACCTTGTATTCGTTGGCGAAGGGACCGACATTGGACACGACCATGAGACCGCTGGTCGACATCATGCTCATCATGATGAACAGCAGCCAGAAGGTCGGAGTTTTCAGCATCTCCGCGGGCGAATAACTACGCTTCGCCTGCATGGTGGTCGCAGTTGCCGGCGAGTAACCCTCCGGCTGCCAGCCCTCCGGGGGAACGCGCAACCATTGCGCGGCAATGATACCGATGACTCCCTGAATAATGCCCCACACCACGAGGGTGTGAGCATAGCCGTCGCTCTTGATCATGCTGTCGATGGGAAAGCTGGTGAAGATCGCGCCGAAACCGTAGCCTGCGGCGGCAAGACCCGTCGCCAATCCGCGGCGATCGGGAAACCAGCGCACCATCAGACCGATGATCCCGACATAGATGATCCCGGTCCCGAATCCGCAGATCACCCCGTAGGTGAAATACAAAGCCCAGAGGTCGCTGACGTAACTGGATAAGACCCAGCCGCCGCCCGACATCAATGCGCCGACTGAAATCAGGAGCCGCGGGCCGAAACGATCGACCAGATAGGCCTGCAGCGGCGAGCACCAGGTCTGCAGAATAATCAGCAGCGAGAATGTCCACTGCAATTCGGCGAGCGTCGTTCCAAGCTTCTGGTTGAGCGGACCGGTGAACAAGGTCCATACATATTGCGGCGATGAGATCGCCATCATGGCGATCAAGCCCAGAACTAACTGGCACCAGCGGTTCCAGTACCACGCGCTCGGTATCGTTGGATTCACGACTGTCACGATAGCCCCCCAATTTTCCAGTCAGGTCCAGCCCCAACGGGATGAAAATCATTATTGGTCCGCTTGGGGGGAGACCGCAATGCCGCCAGGGCATCCAGTCGCGATAATCCGCCCAAGTTCAGGTCGGCCGCTCCTGTAGTTGCCCGCGCCCCGCGGCGTTTCCCGTAAATTGCGCACCGCCCTCGTGGACCGACGCATCGATTGACCGGGTCATAACACATGCCGACGATCCAATCTCCTAATCTGCGGTCAGGACCGGCGCAAACCCTTCACGGTTCGCACGCCAGGCGCGTTGATATTCCATGATACGGGCTGTCTCCTCGGCGACATGCTGGCCGAGCATGGCGGCGAGCAGATGAAGCGTGGTGTCGATGCAAAGCGAGACACCGCCGCCGGTCACCGTCGTTCCGCCTCGGTCCACCAGCATCGCCTCTTGCACGTCGATTTGCGGATAGTTGGCGCGCATCACCGCAAGCGGCGAGGTTTCCGGCGGCACGACTTCGCGTTTGGTAGTCGCAGGTCCACCATCAAGGATACCGCTCGCGGCCAATATCATGGCGCCCGTACATACCGACGCGATGCGGTTCGAGGCATGTACGCGCCTGATATAGTCGAGCGTGGTCGGCACCGCCGCCTGGGTGGTCCAGCCGGGTCCGCCGGTGACGATGACGAGATCGCAAGGCGGCGCATTTTCGATGCCGAAATCGGCGGTCACCTTCAGCCCATTGGCGAGCGCGACCGGCCCGGCACGGGGTGCGATCGTGCAGATCTCGATCTCCGGCGCAATCCGGCGCGCCATCGACAATACGCCGAAGGTGGCCAGATCGATCGGCTCGACACCATCGTAAATGAATATGCCAAACCGCACCGGGTCCCATCCAGTTCAGGTCAACGAGCTTCCCTTGGTCTCGCGCGCCGCGAGCGCGGCTGCAAGCGTGATCAGCGCCAGCACGATCATCATGACCGAGACGCCGGTGGTGCCGCCAAAATATCCGACCATCGCAGTGGCGATGATCGGCGCGAAGCCGCCGCCGATCGCCGCCGAGAGCTGGAATCCGAAAGAGGCGCCGCTGTAGCGGACACGCGGCCCGAACAGCTCCGGAAAATAGCATGATTCCGGGCCGAACATCATGCCGTGACCGAAATTCATGGCGATCATGACCGCGGCGAAGATCAGCGCGGTGCTCTTGCTTTCCAGCATCCAGAACAGCGGAAATGCGAACAGCATCGTAAAGACGGCTCCCAGGATGTAGAGCGGCCGGCGGCCGATCTTGTCGGCGAGCCAGCCGAACAGCGGCAGGCTGACCAGTTCCAGCAGCGCAGCATACATCACCGCGTCGAGCATCATCTGCTTGGCGAGGCCAAGCTTGGTCGTTGCATAGACCACGACGAACACGGTGAGCATGTAGACCCAGGAGACTTCGGAGAGCTTCAACCCGACCGCGATCAGAAACGCCTTGGTGTTCTGGCCGACGGCTTCGCCGAACGGATTGCCGGACAGGCCGTCGCGCGCCTTCAGCGCCTCGAACACCGGCGTCTCGGGTACGCGCGACCGTACGAAGGTGCCGAGCGCCAGCAGCACGATGCTGACCAGGAACGGAATGCGCCAGCCATAGGCCGCGAAATCGGCGTCGGGTAGTTTGCTGACCAGCCCGAACACAAGGCTCGCCAGCACCAGCCCAACCGGAAAGCCGATCTGCACGAAGCTCGTGTAAAATCCCCGCTTGTCGGCGGGCGCGTGCTCCAGCACCATCAGCGAGGCGCCGCCCCATTCGCCGCCGAGGCCGATGCCCTGAATGACGCGCAGCACGATCAGGAGGATCGGCGCGAACACGCCGATCGAAGCATAGGTCGGCAACAGCCCGATACAGAAGGTGCTCAACCCCATGATGAACAGCGTCAGAACCAGCATGGATTTGCGGCCAAGCCGGTCGCCGAAATGGCCAAACAGCGCGCCGCCAAGCGGCCGCGCCAGGAAGCCAACGGCGTAGCTGCCGAGCGCAGCCAGGGTGCCCGCGAGCGGATCGAAGGTCGGAAAGAAAGCCTTGTTGAAAATAAGCGCTGCCGCGGTTGCGTAGATCAGGAAATCGTACCATTCAATGATGGTTCCAAAGCAGCTGGCAAATACGATGGAATTGAGCCCCGTGCGCCCGGAGCCGGCGATCGGCGCCGTTGCCGTGATGGTCATTGCGGCCTCCTGCTGACGTACAATCCTCTGGAGAGGCGAGATATTCCGCTAGAATGGATGCAAACTGCATGCCGGATGGGCACCCTCATCGGTCCCGAACCCGCGCTTCGGCTTCGGAGTTATCTGTCGGGGGATTTTGCTATCGAGCTACATTCGGGTATCCGGGAAGCGCGACGCCTGGGATGCCGGTAAACGGAGAAACAGATGAAGCCGTGCGACGTTCTGATCATTGGCGCCGGGCCGACCGGTCTGGTGCTGGCGCTTTGGCTGACCAAACAGGGCGCCAGGGTGCGTATTGTCGACAAGACCGCCGAGCCGGGAACGACCTCTCGTGCCCTGGCGGTGCAGGCGCGCACGCTCGAACTCTACCGGCAACTCGATCTCACGGAGGCCGTGATCGCCAAAGGCCATCAGGTACCCGGCGTCAATCTTTGGGTGAAGGGTGAAAGAGCCGCACGCATGGGATTCGAGACCGTCGGCTCGGGACTTACGCCCTACCCTTTCCTGCATATCTTTCCGCAGGACCAGCACGAGCGTCTCTTGGTCGAGCGGTTGCTAGCGCTCGGCGTTGCGGTCGAGCGGCAAACTGAAATGATCGGTTTCACGGAACAGCAGGATCGCATCGCGGCTCGCCTACGCGGGCCGGACGGTCAGCAGGCAGACTGCGAGGCGCAATATATCGCCGGCTGTGACGGCGCCCGCTCGATCGTGCGGGAGACCATCGGGACCGGCTTTCCCGGCGGCACCTATCGGCAGATCTTCTATGTCGCCGACGTCGAGGCCTCAGGCCCCGCCCTGAACGGCGAATTGCACATCGATCTCGACGAGGCTGATTTCCTCGCCGTCTTTCCGCTCGCCGGACAAGGCAGGGCGCGCCTGATCGGAACCGTGCGCGACGAGCGTGCAGATCGCGCCGACACGATGACCTTCAGCGACGTCAGCGACCGGGCGATCACCCACCTCAAGGTAGTGGTCAAGCAGGTCAACTGGTTTTCGACCTATCATGTGCATCACCGGGTGACCGATCATTTCCGTAAAGGACGGGCCTTCCTGCTCGGCGACGCCGCGCACATCCACAGCCCGGCCGGCGGCCAGGGCATGAATACCGGGATCGGCGACGCCATCAATCTGGCGTGGAAACTCGCAGCGGTCGTCGCCGGCCGCGCATCCGACTCTCTGCTCGATAGCTATGAGGCCGAACGGATCGGCTTTGCGCGGCGGCTGGTCGCGACCACCGACCGCGTCTTCAGTTTTGCCACCGCCGAAGGGAGGATCGCCGAAATCATGCGCACTCGCGTGGCGCCGGTGCTGATCCCCAGGATCGCGGCATTCGATTCGGTCCGCGAATTCATGTTCCGTACCGTCTCCCAGATCATGCTGAATTATCGCAACGGTCCCTTGAGCCGCGGCGCCGCCGGACGCGTGCATGGCGGTGAACGACTGCCGTGGGTACGGGTCGACGGCGCGGATAACTTTGCATCGCTCACAGCGATGGACTGGCAAGTCCATGTCTACGGCTCGGCCAGCGCCGAGCTTACGGCGTGGTGCACGACACACGGCATACCGCTGCACCTCTTCGGCTGGCGATCCGAATACGAAGCGGCGGGATTTGCCCGCGATGCGCTCTATTTGCTGAGGCCCGACAGTTATGTGGCGCTCGTCGATGCCGCGGGCGCGCCCGGCGCGATTGAGCGCTATTTTGCCGATCACGGCATCAGGCCTGCGGCGCGGCCGGCCAGCGCGGCCTAGTCCGCGGATCGGGCTTCACTCGCCCGGTTCGATCGCGTTGCTCGGCGTCGTCCGGTCGGTGATCTGTTGGCCGAACAGGCTGCCGATCAGTTCGACCGCGGTGCGCGCCGTGCGTCCGCGCTCGTCGAGGAAGGGATTGAGTTCGACGATATCGGCGGACCGGACCAATCCGGAATCGTGCAGCATCTCCATCACCAGATGCGCTTCGCGATAGGTCGCGCCTCCCGGCACCGTGGTGCCGACGCCGGGCGCGAGGCTCGGGTCGAGAAAATCCACATCGAAACTGACATGCAGCACACCGTTGCGTGCCACCACCTTGTCGATGACCCGGCGGATCAGAACGGCCACCCCGAACTCATCGATCCGACGCATGTCGGCAATGCTCACGCGACGATCGCGCAGCAAATCCTTTTCCGGTTTGTCGATCGAGCGGACACCGAACAGTTCGAGTTGATCGGGGTCGAGCGATGCGCGCGGCTCATCGCCCAGAAGACCGTCGAGACCAGGCTCGCCGCACAGGAACGCCGCCGACATCCCGTGCATGTTGCCGGACAGCGTGGTCTTCGGCGTGTTGTAGTCCGCATGCGCATCGAGCCAGATCACAAACAGCTCGCGGCCGACCTCGTGCCAATGCCGCGCGATTCCGTTAACTGAGCCCATCGACAGGGTGTGATCGCCGCCCAGAAAGATCGGAATCGCGCCGGACCTCGCCAGTGCGTGGGCGCGCGGACTGAGTGCCCGGGTCCAACGCTGGATCTCCCGATAATGCCTGGCCGTGTCGGGCGGAGCATCGTCGAGTTCGGCCACCTCGCCGATCGAGAGATCGCCGTGGTCACGCACGTCGAACCCCAATCCGTCGAGCACGGTCAGAAGACCGGCCGTCCGCAGCGCCGCCGGTCCCATCAGGGTTCCCCGCTGTGACGCGCCGATATCGATGGGCGCGCCCAACACCGCTATGCTCTTGATTTCTGCTTTCGAAGTGTCAACCACGTCAAACCCTCTGAAGCAGGATTATCTGCCAACACCGGTCGGGAAAAGCCAGAGCCAACGCTCATGCCGGCGGGACATCTCCTCATTCCGTGGCTTGACCGTCATTTCGGGAGGCCAAATCCGGCCGTCATGGGAACAAAATTCTGGACGCCGCATTGTTTGGGCGGGCCGCCACCCGCCGTTCAACACGGCGCCTGTCGCGGATAGCCAAAGGTCTTCGGACCCGCTGTTCATAACAAGCGCACGCGCGGATAGCCAAAGGTGGCGGCCCATCGTGCTGGCGCTTCAAATTTGAGGCATGAAAACCGTGGATTTCGAGACACCCGAACCAACGCTTCAGCCCGGTATGGCGGAACGCGCCATCGATACCGCGACCGACGTGTCGCGTACGCTTACCGAGATCTCCGCGGGCCTGCGATCCGCGGTCGAGCAGTTGAGCGCAGCCATCACAAGCGCGCGGCAGCCGGGCAGACCGCTTGCGATCATCAGCGCGATCACCCGGGAGGCACCGCTCTCGAGTCTTTTCGTCGCATTTCTGTTCGGGGTTGCGGTGGCGCGCCGCCGCTGACTCCGATGGTCTCCGGGGAACCAATCGCCGCACCAGCGGATTGTCGCTGCAACTGGCCTTTCCGGAGAACCACCATGAAGCCGCTGATCTTCGCTACCGTCATTCTTGGCATGGCGTTCGCTCCCGCAGCCGCCGAGGCAAAGGGATGTATCAAGGGCGCTATCGTCGGGGGCATCGCGGGCCACATGGCTGGTCATGGCAAGGTCGGGGTGGTGGCTGGATGCATCATCGGCCATCACGAAGCCAACAAGCACGACGCAGAAAAGACAGATGCGAAGCCGTCTCAGAAGGCGTCGCAATAGGTCCCTCGAGACAACTCCATCGGGCGACGACACGGTTATTGGCGCATCAGGCCTGATTGCGCCGGTCCTGCGTGGAAGGAGTTGACCGGCGTCTGTGGCCAGATGCGCGGTGCGATCGCGCGACATTTCGCAGAGAACACCGAATGGCAAATGGGACTCTCGATGAGTCGGAGGACCCATCCTCCGAATTCGCCTTCTGGCGGAGACCCTGCGCGACCGCCAGCCCAATACTTGAGCAATATTGAGCACACGCAGGCCGGACCGAGCTTGCGGTTCCGGAACCAGGTTGAAAAATAAGGCGCTTGGTCCGGAACAGGACATAGCCCGGAATGCTTTCCCTCGCAGAAGCTTGCTATGTCGAGTTCAAACACTCGTTGTCGACTTATTTTCGGGCCGCTGGGCCGCGTGGAACTCGATCACCTCGAGGAATATGGATGACGAAGGGAGGCGCCCATGGTGGGCCTGCGAAATGATCGCGCTCGCGCTCGCTCCAGGGATTTGCTGGCGACGGTTTATCCGGTGCCGGACAACACGGAATCCCAACGTCTGCGCGAACTTGCCGCCGACTATATCCAGGAAGCGGAGCGGCTCGAGGCCGAGAACAGGGGTCGCGCCACGGAATCGGAAGAATTGATCTCGGCCGCGCTGGACGCAGTGGCGAGGGATTACTTCTCGCGCGCGCTTGCACGCGCCACGTCGCGAAGAAAGCGTTGACCGGCCGCCAAGGTCGATCGCCTTCCGCGCATCCTGATCCGGCCGTTCAGTACGGTGGGACCGAAATGGACCTGCCCATCGGTCATTTGCGTCACCCTACCCACAATCCTGGCCGCCACGAGGCTGTATCAGAACACGACTTCAGGGTTATGCTCGGGGGCAATGGCAGCACCACGTTTCTGGCTGGCGATCGTGCTCACCGGTTTCGGCACTGGTGTAAGCGCGGCTGCGCTGACGCTTATCTTGCAGGCCGTGCAACATCAGGCGTGGCCGGGCGCCAGTCTGCTGGAGGCAGCCAGTCAGGCGCCGCCGTGGCGGCATATCCTGGTGCTTCTAGGCGCAGGCCTGGCGACCGGCGCCGGCCAGATCGTGCTGGTGCGGCTGACCAGCGGCAACAGCATCGACATAACAGAAGCGATCTGGTTCTCGGCGGGACGACTACCGGCATTGCGAACGCTCGGCAGCGCGGTGCTCTCCGTGGTCGTCGTCGGAATGGGCGCTTCGCTTGGTCGGGAAGGCGCGCCCAAGCAGGCGGGAGCGGTTATCGCCAACATTCTGTCCGACAAGGGCGGCCTATCCGACGAACAGCGCCGGCTGCTGGTCGCTTGTGGCGCCGGCGCGGGCATGGCCGCGGCCTATGGCGTGCCATTGGGCGGCGCGTTGTTCGCGCTGGAGGTCTTGCGCGGAATCCTGGCGCTGCGGCTGGTGCTGCCTGCGCTCATGACCGCAGTCATTGCGACCGCTACCGCATGGCTGGTACTGCCGAATGCGCCGACCTATTTCATCCCGCAATTTGAAGCGTCCATTGCCAATATGGCTTCGGTCCTTGTCATTGGACCCGTCGCCGGATTGGTATCGGTGGCATTTGTGCGACTGGTCGCCTGGGGCGATCGAAACCGGCCGCGAGGCTGGTGGCGGCTGGTGGCGCCGGTATTGGCACTTGGGTTGCTTGGAGCAATATCGATTCCCTTTCCCCAGCTGCTCGGAAACGGCAAGGACATCGCTCAGCTGGCATTCGACGACCAGCTGCCGCTCGCACTGCTTGGCGCACTGCTGATTCTCAAGCCGGCCGCCACCCTCATGTGCCTCGGCAGCGGCGTTCCCGGCGGCCTGTTCACTCCCTCACTGGCCCTGGGAGCGCTGCTCGGTGGCCTCGTCGGGCACGTTTGCGCTCCGCTGTTGCCCGGTGTGCAACCGGCTCTCGTCGCCGTGATGGGCGCCGGCGCCGTGCTCGCTGCAACCACGCAAGGACCGATCTCGGCGGTCGTGCTGATGATGGAGCTCACGGGTCAGGACCGCTCATTCATCGTGCCGCTGATGCTCGCGGTGGTGATTGCAACGATCATTTCGCGCGTGATCGAACCTCGCTCGATCTACGATGCACGGCTAACCGATGCTGAGATCGCGGAGCGACAGAGGCTGCGTGAACCGCCGAGCCGCAAATGAGCTGCGTTCCCGCCGCTCCAACCGCATCATGCCTCCGGATCAATGCTTGATCGCATCAGGCCCGCACCTCCTGGCGCTGGAACACGATATAGCCGGCGACGAACAGCACGATGGTGCCGGCGATCAGCGCCACCGTTTGCGGCCAGGCGATGATCAGGCTTTCGCCCAACGGAAGCGGCGCGCCCATCACCGCGCCGCGCAGCTGATCGATGAATACCGGACCCAGCGATCGCGTGGTCGGCGACAGCACCGCCAGCATCGCCTCGCCGAACAAATGGTTCGGCGACAGGCGCGAGAGCGTTTGCGCCCAAATCGCCGTGTCGGGAGTCTGCAGCCCAAGCGCTGCGTAACGCGGATCCGGCGGCGCGATCACCTGGGCGAGAGCCGGCGCCAGCATCGGCCACAAGATGGTCAGGAACAGCCAGACGCCGAGCGCAACCAGCGCCGCGGTCGCGGGCGAGCGGAACACGATCGATAGCAGCATCGCCAGTGCGAGCCAGACGCCGGCATAGAAAATCGCTACCACCAGGAACGCCAGCGAGCGCGCGATCTCCTCTCCGCCCGGCGGGACGCCAAGGAAGAGCAGGCCAAGGCCGATCACCATCAGCCACAGCGCCGCCAGGTTGATCGCGAGCGTCGCAAGGCCGGCGAGGAATTTTCCCATCAGCAGCGCGTCACGGTAGATCGGCTGCGCCAGGATGCGCGAAAGCGTCCGCCGGTTATGCTCGCTGTTGACGGAATCGAAGCCAAGCCCGATCGCCATCAGCGGGATCAGGAATCCCAGGATCGCGACAAAGGACGGCAGGGGGTCGCGACCGACCGTGAACAGCCGCAGCAACAGGAACGGGTCTTCGGCCGTATTCTGCCGCAAACTGTCGATTGCGCCGTAGAGCGCGGCGAGCGCGGTGAGCACGATCAGGAGTTCGAGCACGAACATCCGCGCGCTCGACAGATTGTCGGACAATTCCTTGATCGCGACGGTGCCGAGACCCTGGAACGGAGAACCTTCACGCCGCATGACGCGCTCCTCCCGGCTGCTCGCCCTGGCCCTGGAAATAGCGGGCGTAGATCGCCTCGAGGGAGGGCTCGTCGACGAGGAGCCGGCGCAGCGATCCATTGGCGGCGACCACGGCGCGCGCCGCATCCGGCCGCACGTCGCGGTCCGCCGTCATGCGGAAGCGATCCTCGGCCAGCGTTTCGACGTTGGTCACCCCTGGAATGGTTGCGAGCCGTCGGGCAAGGCCTGCGCCATCGGCCTCGACTTCGACGACAAAACCCGCTCCCAGCACCTGGCGAGCGAGATCGGCGACCGGGCCCATCAGCACGATACGCCCTGCCTGGAACAGCGCGACGCGGTTGCACACCCGCTGCACCTGATCGAGCATGTGCGACGACAGCAGCACGCTGACGCCTTCGGACTTGAGCTCCCCGATCAGGTCGAGAAACTCATGGGTGGCCTGCGGATCGAGCCCCGAGGTCGGTTCGTCGAGAATGGCGATCTCGGGCTGCTTGACGATAATCTCGGCGAGGCCAAGCCGCTGCCGCATGCCGCGCGAGAAGGTCGCGACGCGCTTGTCGGCGACATCGGACAGACGCACGCGTGCCAACGCCGCCGCGATGCGGCGCGTTCGCTCGGGGAAAGCAAGGCCCATCAGCTTGGCGGTATAGGACAGGTTCTCCACCGCGGTGAGATTGTCGTAAAAGCCGACCGAGTCCGGCAGATAGCCGACCCGGCGCTTGACCTGGAGCGGCGCGCGTGCCGGATCATAGCCGAGTACGCTGACCTGGCCCGCGGAAATGTCGGTCAGCCCGAGCATCATCAGGATCGTCGTCGTCTTGCCGGCGCCGTTCGGCCCGAGCAGTCCGAATACCTCGCCCTTGACGATGTCGAAATTGATGGCGTCGACGACGCTGACCTCGCCATAGCGCTTGGTCAGGCCGCGTGCCGCGATGACGATGTCGTTGGCTGTGGTGGCCGCCTTGCCTTGAATGTCGTTCATCGGCGTCCAAACCTTGCAACCGCACCCAACATCAACAGCAGCGCAATTCCGATGACGCCGGCGCCGGCCATTCCCCACACCGTCGAGGTATTCACGGTAATGCGGAACTGGCTGGAGGCATTCTCGCCACGCGAGGTGGCGCTGACCGAGGTCATGTAATCGCCGGCCAGCGACTTGTCGCTCGGCGTCACCAGCGCCTGGACCTCGGCGTCCTTGCCTGGAACCAGCCGTTCGATCGTGGCCGGTTCGAACGTCACCTTCCAACCGGTCGGCGCGCTTGCCGAGAGCGTGACGTTGTCGGCCGGCGCGGTGCCGGTATTGCTGACGACGATCGGGATCGAGCTTTGCTGCGCCGCTACTGCGCGGGCGCTCAAGAGCCCATCGCGTCCCGACACCTGGAGCTGCGGCTGACCCACCACATCAAGCGCAAGCTCCGTATTCGCCGAAGCGTCCTCGGCATTGACCGTCACCTTGACCGGAAAATGCCCGGCATCGATCGTGCTCGGTGGACGAACTTTTAACTTGATGTCCTTAGACTGGCCCGCGTCGATCGGAATCGAAGACAGTTCCTGGCTGCCATAGGCTTCCGTGAACGAAGTTTCGAAATTGGACGGCGCTTGCGCGGCGAAGCTCGCGACCAGATTGCGGCCGCTGTCGTTCTTGATGTTCAAGGTGAACTCGAAGTTCGATTTCGAGCTGCCGCGCAGCGATGGAAGTTTCGACGTCACTGTAAGTTTCGCCGGCAACTCCTTGGCAAGCGATACGTTTATCGGCAGCTCGACCTGGCTTCCCTGCCCTTCCGCCTTCACTGTAAGAGTCTGCCCGCTGAGGCCGGCATTGGCCGGGACATCGAGGCGCAGTTGAAGTGTTACATTAGCGTCCGGCCCCGGCATCGCGGCGGCGACAGGTTGTCCACCGCCCAACAGCGTGGCGGTCCACCCGCTAGGTACGCCCGTGACCGAGAGCTGATATCGTTGCGGGGCCAGCCCATAATCCTGCAGGCGCAGCGGAATGTTCGACGTGGTACCCGGCCGCACCGTGACCGCCGGGTAGTCGGTCATCAAATAAAGCCCCTTGATATCGCGCGGCGTCTCCGCGGCGTGCGCCGCAGGGACGACCAGGGCAACGGCAAATACGAGAGGGGCGAGATCGAGGGCTCGCATCGCAACACTCCTGCTATAGCAAAACACACGGATGTCGGCAATTCGGCCGGTCGGCCAAGACTGCGACGGCGAAGTGCGTGCGAATAAGCGAGGCGATCGTGACAAAATACGGCACGAGCCAATTACGAGTCGGTGATGTCCGATAGGAAATTAGTCTAGGTGCGGGAAGCGGGAAGGATGTGCACCGCTTTGCTGCGGAGCAGCAAGATTTCCGAAATTTAATCCAGGCTGCCCCACCCTGCCTCAGCTGTGGCGCGTTTCTACACCATATCTTGAATCAAAGTGATCGGGACGGAAACGATGAAGCGAGGAATCGCGGTTCTGACGTGCGTCTGTGCCCTCACCGGTGCGGTGTATTTCGGCATCAGCAAGTGGGGCATTGCGCACGAGACGCTCAATCTGTTCGACACCGCGCGGCAGCGGCCGGTCGCGGTCGACCTTGCCGTGCGCCGGGACTACGAGATGAAGGCGGATGACGGTTACTGGAAACTGCCGGTCGCCATCATCAGCAACGGCAACACCGTCAAAAACACCGAGTATTCGTTCCTCGCCAACGTCTTCGCGGCCAGGGGCTATCTGGTCGCCAGCATCCAGCAGGATATTCCGACCGACCCGCCGTTGATGACGAAGGTCGGATTGCCCTATGTCGGGCGGCGCGAAGTGTATGAAAAGGGCGAAGCCAACATTCTGTTCGCGATCGAACAGTTGAAGAAACTGCAGCCGAACGCCGATTACGAGCACCTGACGCTGGTCGGTCATTCCAACGGCGGCGACACCGCGATGTACTTCGCCAAGCATCATCCGGAACTGGTAACGAAAGTCGTCACGCTCGACAATTTGCGTGTCCCCTTCGTACTCAGCAACAAGCTGAAGATCCTGTCGTTCCGCTCGTCGGATCCGAATTTCCAAACCGATCCCGGCGTGCTGCCGACGTCCCAGCAGGCCAAGGCGGACGATATCGATATCATCCATACAAAATTTCAGCATACTTGGATGAGCGACCGCGGCCCTGATTCCGTAAAAGAGAGGATTCAGGCCACCCTCGATCAGTTTTTGAGCGATGGCGGCAGCAGCGCCAAGCTGGCGCCCGCGGACGACGACAAGGCGCCCGCGAACAACATGATCGCTTACAACGACAGAGCGCGGTTTCCTTGAGGGCGGCCTAACCCCAGGAGCGGCTCTCTCCAACTCCCTGCGGCCGCGGTTTGAGCGCAATTTTTGCAACGGCCACTGGAACCCGGGAACGCCTGCTTTCATTGTCCCGGGGCCTATGTTCCAACAGGAGACCAAAATGCGAAATCTGCTCATTGCGGCGTGCTGTGCGGCCCTCGTCGGAGGCGTGTCGGTTGCTTCAGCCCAAACCAGCGGCCCGACCTCCCAGGATTCGATGAAGACCAACAGCCCGGCGAACGCCAACGCCAAGATGAAGAAAAAGAGCACCAAGAAGACTACCAAGTCAGACGACAGCATGAAGAGCGATGCGACCAAGGACGGGATGAAGAAAGACAGTAAATAGCTTTCTCCGGGACGGAAGAGGCCGCGCTATCCCTCGGGCAGCGCGGCTTTTCCTTGTCGGCCGTTCTCCTGCCTGGCGGGGTCGGTCCTGAGAGAGGCGCTGCCCAGGTAAAACACTTCGCGTCCCGCCAAATGCAAATCCCTGCCGGTGGGACCGACAGGGATCAGCAGAAAAGTCGACGGACGGCGAGTGGATCACCCGGTGGCCCGTCAAGGACCTGCGCTCAAATTGAAATCTACGGCGCAAGGCCACGCAAGACTATATTATGGGCAAGGAAATGTTCATCCCCAGCCGTCGCAACGGCCTTCCGCCCGCCCGTCAGTATTTGCCCTTGGTCGCATCCTTTGCCGCGGACATCACGCCGCCGGTGATCTGGCGCATATGCTCCCCGGCATTGGTGAACTGGCTCTTCAGGAACTCGGATTGAATGCGCATGGCCTCCTGCAGATCGGTGGCGTGGACCAGCTTTCGGGCATGCTCGAACGCAGCCTTGATATTCTGCTCGGTCAGGGACAGGGCCTGTTTCGACATCTCCGTTCCGGGGCTCGGAACCGATGCGATCGACTTGTTTGCCGCATCGAAGAACATTCCGAACGCCTTTTCCGCCTGATCGATGGTCTTTTCGGCCAAATCGCGCAATTCCGCCGGGACTTCCAGTTTCGGTTCAATCATCGTCGCCATCCTCCAGTATCGATGAAGGGTTAGCACAGTTCAGGAACCGCGTCTGTGTAGTAATCCGACGCCACCCGGTCCGTCCCGGCTCGATGTCACCGCCCGCTCGTGTCCGTTCGGTGGACCTGCTGAGCGCGCGCTTTGTCGCGCGGTTGTTCCTGTCCTTGCTTATCGCGCACGATGCCCTGATCGGCACCATGTGGAGGCTTGGTTTCGGGCTTCGGCATGCCCTTCTGGCCGCCATGTTTGCCGCCTTGATCCTGCACACCTTCCAGGTCGTTTTCTCTGGGCATCGCGTTTTCCCGCCTTCTTCAGTGAATGGCTCTCAACTTCTTGAATACTTCGCAGGCCGATTAACGCGTTCCCTTGCCGTCGGGTTGCATTAGCCGCAGGCCTTGCGTTTGAAAAGCTGCGCGCTCATGGAACCCAACCCCGGATGGCCGGTTAATCCTTTCGCATCACAATCCGAGGAGGAGATTGCCATGCGATGCAAGCCAGCCATCACGGCCATCGTCGTCGCCGCATCGTTCGCAGTGACGGCGGTGGCATCGGCCCAAACGCCCCCGGCTTCCGGAGCGTCGAGCGAAGCCAAACCTGGATCGGACGCGACCAAGTTGAACATGAAGACGGGCACGACGACGGGCTCGGCAACCAAGGCCCGCACCATCAAGGGGGTCGCGCCAAACCCGGCCTTGCAGAATCCCCGGGACGCCGGCACCGGCCGCGGAAAATAGCCGCTTCACGCGTTGGCGGGCGGACAGGCCCTTCGATGAAGCAAGGGCCCCGACGCGGGGCCCTTTTCCTAGCTCGATCAGTGGTGATGATGATGATGGCCCCGGTGGTGCCAATGCCGATGCCCCATATAGGCATAATCGTTTCTCCCATACCCCGCCCGGTAACCGCCGCCGGTATAGGGATTGCCCGGCCCGTAGTTCTGGCAATTGGCATTCGGATAATACTGCGCGCATTTGCCGGGGTTAGTGATCACCTCCTGCGCCGTCACGGGCATTACCATCGCGGTTGCCGCGATGGCAGCAGCAGCTCACTGCGAATTTCATGTCGTCCTCCCTCGTTTGCCACCCGTGGCCAAATTGGGTCCGGGGAATTGCGTTCCGCCGGTCGCCCAACCGAAGAAGGCTGCTTCCGGTCGATCACCACACATTGGAGAACAACGGAACGCGAAGCTTCTTCCAACTGTCACGTTTAAGTGACCCGTTCGGTCTGATTTTCGCGCCGGCTGCGAAATAAAACGCCGATGCCGCTGTTCTCGTTCATAACGCAAGCGGCAGGAGAGTCCTCGCGATGCCAACGGCTGCCCTGGTTTCGCTGGCGACATCGGTGCCTCCCCACGTTTTCCTGCAGAAGGATGTTCTGGCCGCCGCATGGGAGGGGTTCGGGGCGCGCTTTCCCGACTTCGAGCGGTTCTCGAGCATCTTTACCAACACCGGAATCGTCAAGCGTCACGCCATAAAACCATTCGACTGGTATCTGCAACCGCGGGGCTGGCCGGAACGCACCGAGGCTTTTCTGCAGGGCGCGGAAACCTTGTTCGTCGATGCGGCCAGCAAGGCGCTGGCAAGCGCGCAACTGACCGGCGCGGATATCGACACGGTGGTGACCGTCTGCTCCACCGGGATTGCGACGCCGAGCCTGGAGGCGCGGGTCGCCCGCCGCATGGGTTTCCGATCCGACGCGATGCGCGTGCCGGTGTTCGGCCTCGGCTGCGCCGGCGGAGCCTCGGGCCTGTCGATCGCCTCGCGTCTGGCGCAAGCGCGGCCGGGCAGCAACGTGCTGCTGGTGACAATCGAGCTCTGCTCGCTGGCGCTTCGCCACGACGAACTCACCAAGGCCAACATCATCGCCATCAGCCTGTTCGGCGATGGAGCTGCCGCGGTGGTGTTGCGGGCCGGCGATGGCGGCGCCACCCAAATCGAGAATGCCGGCGAACATCTCTGGCCCGACACACTCGGTATCATGGGCTGGAGCGTCGACCCCGAAGGCTTTGGCGTGATCTTCCAGCGCACCATCCCCGATTTCGTCACCGCCCATCTCAATCCCGTTGTGACTCGGATCCTCGCCGACATGCAGTTGTCGATGGCGGACATCGACCGCTTCATCTGCCATCCCGGCGGCGCCAAGGTGATCAATGCGCTGGAGACGGCGCTCACGCTCGATCAGGGCACGCTCGATTGCGAGCGCCAGGTGATTTCAGACTATGGCAACATGTCCTCGCCCACCATCCTGTTCGTGCTCGAGCAAGTCCGCGCCAAGGGGCTGCCGGCGCGCTCGCTGTTGACCGCGCTCGGGCCCGGCTTCACCGCAAGCTGCGTCGCGCTGCGCCACGCCGCGTGACACCCGCCGAAGTCATTCTCGGCCTGGCCACGCTGCAGCGTGCGGCAGAACTCGTCATTTCCAGCCGGAACACAAGCAGGCTCAGGGCGCGCGGTGCGGTCGAGCTGGCGCCGAAACATTATCCACTCATTGTCGCGGTGCACGCGGCGTGGCTGATATCGCTGTGGCTGCTCGGGCGCGATCAGCCGATATACCTCCCGGCCCTATCGCTTTATCTGGTGCTGCAGGGTTTTCGCATCTGGGTGATGCGCACCCTCGGCCCGCGCTGGACGACGCGGATCATCGTGCTGCCGGGCGAGCTGTTGGTGTCGGCCGGTCCCTATCGATTCATGTCGCATCCCAATTATGCCGTAGTGGCCGGCGAAATCGCCGTGCTGCCGCTGGCGCTGGGCCTGCCGATCGCGGCCGCCATCTTCACGGTTCTCAACGCGGCGGTGCTTGCGATCCGCATCAGCGCCGAGAACCGGGCGCTCGCGGCGTTGCGTGAACCGATGACGCGCGGCGCCCGATGAACGAGAACGCCACCCGGCCGACCGAGGCCAACGCGGCCATCTGGGCGGGCTTTGCATTGATGTGCCTCGGCATGTTCATGGCGATCCTCGACATCCAGGTCGTGGCGACGTCGCTGCCCGCGATCCAGCAAGCGCTTTCGATATCGCGCGAGGCGATGAGCTGGATCCAGACCGCCTATCTGATCGCCGAGATCATTGCGATTCCGCTGACGGGGTGGCTGACGCGCGCGCTGACGTTGCGATGGCTATTCGCAGGCGCGGTCACCCTCTTCACCCTCGCCTCCATTGGCTGTGCGTTCAGCGGCGGCTTTGCGACCCTGGTCGGCTTCCGTGTGCTGCAGGGATTCGCCGGCGGCATGCTGATTCCAGCCGTGTTCTCCGCGGTCTTCCTGCTGTTTCCCTTTTCCCAGCATCCGATCGCGACCACGATGGCGGGCATCATGGCCGTGCTGGCGCCGACCATCGGGCCGGTGGTCGGCGGCTTCATCACCGAGACGTTTTCCTGGCATTGGCTGTTCCTGATCAATGTCGCTCCCGGTGTGGTCGCGGCGGTGGTGACGCCCTTGCTGCTGCCGCCCGGAAAACCGCGGTTTGCCGATCTCGTCACGCTCGACGGATTGTCGCTGGCGCTGATGGCGACAGCGCTCGCGAGCCTCGAGATCGGACTGAAACAGGCGCCGCAGGACGGTTGGCTTTCGCCCGTCTGTTTGCTGCTGTTTTCGATCAGCGCTGCGGCGACGTTGATATTCGCCATCAGGACGCTGCAAGCAGGGCATCCCATCGTCGAGCTTTCGACCTTGAAGAACCGTTCGTTTGCGATCGGCTGCGGCTTGAGCTTCTGTCTCGGCGTCGGATTGTTCGGCTCGGTCTATCTGATGCCGGTGTTCCTCGCCTATGTCAGGCGTCACGACGCTTTCGAGATCGGCACCATCATGCTCGTGACCGGCGTTGCCCAGCTCTTGACCGCGCCGATTGCCGGCCACTTCGAGAGCAAGTATGACGCGCGCTGGTTATCGTCGCTTGGGTTCGCGCTGTTTGCGCTCGGGCTTGGCTGGAGCGCGCTGCAGAGTCGCACCGCTGATTTCCACGAAATGTTCTGGCCGCAGGTGTTGCGCGGCGTCGCCATCATGTTTTGCCTGCTGCCGCCGACCCGGCTGGCGCTGGGCGCGCTGGCGGAAGCGCAGGTGCCCGACGCCAGCGGCCTGTTCAACCTGATGCGAAATCTCGGCGGCGCGATCGGCATCGCGCTGATCGATACCATCCTCTACGGCCGCACCGGCGGACACGCCGCAGCGCTGCGCGACCGGCTGATCGCGGGCGACATTACCGCGGCGCAGGCGATCGGACTCGATCTGCAACTGTTCCAGCACCCTCCATCTGGTGTATCCGACGCCACGGTGGAAGCGTATCTTCGCCCGATGGTCGAGCGGGCCGCGTTCGCGCAGAGCACCAACGAAGCCTGGGCCCTGCTCGCCTGCATCGCGCTGCTCGGGCTGCTGCTGATGCCGTTCGCGGGGTCTCTTCCGTCAAGCCCCGCCGCGGACGCGAGCGAGCGGTGACCGGAGCGCGCGCTCTGATTCAATTTTCAAACAGCCTTATCAACGTCATTGCGAGCCAACGGGTCGCGCGAATGCGCGCCCGATGACAGGCTCCGCGAAGCAATCCATAGAGCAACAAAAAGAAAGAAAGAGTGGATTGCTTCGTCGCAAGCGCTCCTCGCAATGACGTTGAGACATGACTCCGCGATCTCGCCGCATGATTTTTTTTGCGCGAGGTGTTCATTTATTCCCGCCCTTCAAACAAAGGGCGCAGGGAATGCCGGGCGGCCGATGCGCCCGATAGCCGCGTGTGCGATGGGTAGTGATAGAGTGCACACGCGTTAGTCAGGTCACACCGGAATCACCCGGCATTCCCCACGCAATGGTTTACGGATTATAACGTGCCCTCCCCGGTGCTCGGGCTCTTTGGTCACCGTCACCCGCGAAAGTTTCCTTCCACGAACTTGACACCAGCGTCGAGGTGCCAGGACCACACGTCTTTTCCGTCCGCTTCAAGTGCCTTCGTCAAGAGCACCGTCGGCGTCCACCGCATCCCGCCCCGCGTTGTTGACGTTGCGCAACGCCCCTTTGGTGGGGCGGGATGGGAGGAATATAGGGGTGATTTGGGTATTCTGAAAAGCCGAATTGTCTGCGGCAAAACGACCCGTCGGGCAAATCACCTGTGCGGTAGGGCCGATTGGAGCCCAACGGTTCGCGCAAAGCGCGGCCCGTTGGGCGTAATCCGCCGTCACAAGCCCCTTGCCAAGCGCCGGTGTGAAGTCGAAGAGGCGGGTTACGCCTTCGGCTACGACCCGCCCTATTCGCTAATTCCCGCCGCCGCTAACACCACGTCCAGCCGCAGCCGATGATGCGAATGCGGCGATAGATGACGTAGCGGCGCGTCGGGCCGGAGGCGCGGGCTTGTCGATGCGACTGGTTTTCGGCGGCGATCTTGCGAAACACCGCGACCGATTCCGGTTGCCTGCTGCCGTCGGGATCGACCTGCTGCGCCCGCAGCCGCAGGGCGCCCGCCTTTTCCGGATTGGGCGATCCCAACAGGCCGACCTCGTACATGTTGGCGAGAAATCGCAGCGCGTATCCGTTGTTGAGATCGGCGGCCTGCTGAAAATATTGCGCAGCCATCGCATAATCCTTCGGCACGCCGTGGCCGTTGAAATACATGTTGCCGATCTGCTGCAAGGCGTCGGCATTGCCGGCCTCGACCGACTTCTCCAGCCAGTCGAGCGCCTTGCCGAAATCCTGCTTGACATAAAGCCCGTTGGCATAGGCGCCGCCCAGGCTTTCCATGGCGACCGGCGAGCCCGCGGCCGCCGCCTTGCTGTAGAGCTCAAAGGCCTTCTGGTCGTTCTTGACCACGCCAAGCCCCTTCTCGAAGCAATAGCCCAGCGCGTTTTCCGCCTCCGGCACCGCGTCCGCGGCGAGCGCGAGATGACGCGCGGCTTCGATGTAATTCCTGGCGAAGAAATAGGCCTTGCCGAGCGCGAACTGGAAATGCGGCTCGCGCGGCTCGGCCTGCAGCGCCGCCTCGCAGGCGACCACGGCCCTGTTCCAGTCGGTCTTCACGACGACGGGACCAGCGGTCTGGTCCGGCGGCGCCGTCAGGCGATCGCATTCACCGACGACCGCGGGCAAGGTGCTGGCGCGATCGGTCGGCTGAACCGATGCTATCGGCGGGACGACGGCGGGCGCGGGCGGCGCGGGCGCAGTGGTGACGGCCGGGGCCACGTTTGGCCTGCTGCTCGCGGCTGCATCAGCGGCCGGTGCGCCCGCCAGATAAACGTCGCCCACGAGCGAGGAACTGTCCCACGGGGTCTGGCGGCGGTCGGTCGCCTGCAACACGTCGCCGCGCACCCTGGAAATCATCTGCCGGACTTCGAGCCCTTGGGTACCGACATGCTTCAGCAGCGCGGCCGTGAACGGCGAATTGCGTCCCGAGCCGTCGAGCGCGACATTGTTCGGCTGCGTCGAATAAACGATCAGCGAGCCCTCCCCCGTCGCATCGACGCGGCCGAGGCCGCGCGTGGTCACGCCGCGGCCGCCGCGCGCGAGCTTTTCGGCGAACGGATTGTTGCGGCAGGCATCGAGGATGATGATGTTGGCGCGCCCGCTGCCTTCCATCTCCTGCTGGATGTCGCTGAGATTGATGGTGTTGAAGCGCACGTCGGCGGCGCTCTCGATCCTGGCGTCGACCGGCAGCAGATAGTTCTCGCCGTTCATCTGCAGGCCATGCCCGGCATAGAAGAACAGCGCGACGTCGGCGCCGTGCAGCCGCTCGGAAAAGTCGCGCACCGCCTTCGCCATGACGTCGCGGGTGGCATCGCGCTGCTCGATCACCTCAAAGCCTGTGGCGCGCAAGGCCTGCGCCAGATCGGCGGCATCATTGGCGGGGTTTTCGAGCACGGGGACGGCTTCGTACTTCGCATTGCCGAGCACCAGCGCCAATTTTACCCCGGCGGACGCCGGTGAAAACGCCGCCCCAAGGCAGAACAGGGCCAGAAACACAACGAGAAATCGATGCCGTTTCATCACGGTCTCCGGGCAGTGTCGGTCGGGTTATTTCGGCGACGAATCCCTTGATAGCAACGCGATCGCCTCCTGCACCGTGGTCATGAATTGCGCGGGGAAGATGATGGTCGAATTCTTCTCCACCGAGATTTCCGCCATCGTCTGCAGGGTGCGCAACTGCAGCGCCACCGGATGCTGGGTGATGATGTCGGCCGCCTCGCCGAGTTTGACCGCGGCCTGATATTCGCCTTCGGCGGCGACGATCTTGGCGCGGCGCTCGCGCTCGGCCTCGGCCTCCTTGGCCATCGCCCGCTGCATGTTGTCGGGCAGCGTGATGTCCTTGATCTCGACCGCGGTGACCTGGGTGCCCCACGGCTCGGTATGGGTGTCGATGACGTTTTTGATCTGGTCGTTGATGCTGGCGGTATCGGACAGCAGCTGATCGAGGCTGAAGCGGCCGACCACGTTGCGCACGGTGGTCTGGCTGATCTGGTTGATCGCGTTGTAGACGTTCTCGATGGCGATCACGGCCTTTTCCGGATCGGTGATGTGATAGTAGGCGACCGCCGCGATATCGATCGACACATTGTCCCGGGTGATGATCTTTTGCGAGGGGATCTGCATGGTGACGGTGCGCAGCGAGACCCGCACCATCTGCTGGATCGGCACGAAGATCAGCGTCAGTCCCGGTCCGCGGACGCCGGCGAACTTGCCGAGCAGGAATACCACGCCGCGCTCGTATTGCCTGAGCACGCGCAGCGAGACGATGACATAAAGGACGATCAGAATGACCAGAACGGAAATGAAGCCCATGGCGTCCTCATCGGTTGTTTTGCCTTCAAGACTAGCACTTTGCGATCAGGTAGCCAGCGGAAACCCGTGCCGGCGCGCTTCCCCGATCGCGGGCGTACGGGCAGCAAGCAGCAGCCGGCGCTGATGGACGAGATTGTCGATCCGATGCGCGACCCCGATCAACGCATGGATTTCCGACGCGCTGTCCTCGCGATCGGCGGATTTTGCCAGCTGCGCCCGGAGGATGGCATCGACTTCGTCCTCGATATCGGCGAGTTCGGCTTCGTTGTCGACTTTTCGTATCCGCGCCGGCAGGACACACAATTCATCCAGCGTCGTACATGCCGTTTCGCTCGAGCGGACCCCCAGGAATCGCCATGCCGCCGCAAACATCGACGCGAGCGCCCCGAGCGCCATCGGGGTCAGGTAGATGGCATTGCCGTATCGGTCCATGAAACTTTCCAGGGTGCCGTTATAGAAGGCTGCTGCTCCCGGATGCACCGGGAGGTAAGCGTCGGCATCAAGGTCGGGCGCCGATATCCCCGACAGCAGCGGTTGCTCACCGATGAGATCCCTGCGGACGCTGATGACCTTGCGGGCGAGCTCGCCGACCAGGCTGGAGCCAAGGTGCCGGTTCGCAACCAGATAATAGCCGACCCGCAGGCTCGTCACATCGTCATCCGGCACCGGCGGCGCGCCGCGCAGCGTGCCCTTGGGAATGTCGAAGCTTTCGTAGGGTCCCTTGACATCGGCGATCGCGCCGGCGGAATCGATCGGTATCAGCACCGGCGTGGAGTTCGCGCCTTCGCGAAACAGACCCTTCACATAGGCGAGATGCTTCTCGGTCAGCGGCACCACCAGCAGGAGCGCGCCGACCTCCTTCGCCTGCAGCGCGCGGCGGGCGTCCGCCGGCGCGACGTCCTTGAAGACGACATTGGCGCGGCCGAGGTCATATTCCTTTTCCAGCACCTCGACGAGGCCGTGATTGATTTCACCGCCGACCACGCCGACGGTATGGCCGCGGAGCTTTTCGATGCTGGTGATGCCGGATCCCGGTGGCGCCACGATCATCGCGACGCCGTGAGCGGTCAGCGCGACGGTGCGGGCCAGCTGGCGATCGACGCTGTCCGCCCGCACCACCGCCAGATCGGCCGTGCCGGCGGCAAACGCCTTTGAAACATCGAGGGCGTTGCCGGCGTTGACGACCTTCAGCCTGATCGGCGACTCCGTCGTGGCGAGCCCGCCGGCGATGATCGAAGCGATCTGCCTTGCCTCGCCGTCGAACGACCCCACCGCGATGGTCAGCGTCGTCGGCCGCAGATAAAGCCGGTAGCCGATCAGCCCGGCGCCGGCCAGCAGGCAAAACAGGCCCGCCAGCAGCACGGCGCGGAGGCGGAACGGCAGGGCAGTCTGAAAGGCTTTCATGGGCGTCCGGTGCGGAAACGATACGCGAGACAACGATCTCAGTTATCGGTATCGCCCGGCCGCGCTTCGGTTCGAAACATCCGCATTACCGATCGGAAACGGTTGGGGCGGAGCGACGAGGAATCATCGCCCCAAAGGGCCGCCATGGCCGGCGCGTTACTTGAGGCATCATGCCGGTGCCGGATGCTATGCCGCTTCGCCACGCGATGCTGACGGGCCGCCCGCAGGACAGACCATGACAGGCAATGATACCGCGACCATGACATCGTCTTCATCGCACTCTCCATCGGCACGCAGATTGGTCGGTCGCGATCAATGCGTCGTTCGAAACAGGGGGATTACGATTTGGAAAGTGTGCCGCGGACTTACGCCGTCCGCCCGCGGCAGGCCGATAGCCGGTGGACGACAGTACTTGAGCGGCCTTCCCGATGAATCCGGGCGGGCCCGCCGGTTCACTGCTGCTTTTCCCAGAACGACAGCAGGCCTTGCGAGGCCGAGCCGCCGATCACGCAGGGGATGCCGACCTCGACCTGGCCGAGCGCCGCCGCCGAGACGCAGCCGAGCGCGACCGCGCCGACACCGACCTGGCCCCAGAAGTCGAGATTGCGGTGCGAATCCGAACCCTTGGTCTTGAGTTCGTCCACGGCGGCGAGCGCATCGCGGCGCACCGCGCCGAGTTGCACGGTGTCCGCGGCATCGATGACCTCGCCGAGCGGCAGCTTGACCGCTTCCGGCTGGTTTGCCAGTTCACTGCGGAGAAATTCGCGCAAGCCGGTATCGCGGACCGCATAGCTCGCCAGCGTATAGCGCGCCATGCTGCCGACCGTCAGCTTGTCGACGGTATCGCGGCTCTTGCTCCACGGCAGCATCTGCATGATGCGCAGGATCGGAAGATGCGAGCCGGTCGCGAAATAATAGCCCCACAGCGTATCCAGCAGATCCTGATTGCTGGCGAAGGTCTGCACCATCCTCAGCCTCTTGTCGTCCTTGGCGAACGGATTTTTGGTGAAGACGCCGCGCAGTTTGTCGAACATGCCGGGTTTTGCCTCCTCCAGCGGGATGTTGGCGAGCGTCGGCAGCGTGTTGGCGAGATAGCTGTCGATCATCACCTTGCGTCCCGGCATCCGTGGGGCGACCTTGCGCAGGAGATTGCGCCAGTCCGGCAGTCCCGAATAGGCGATGGCGCGGACGATCACCCATTCGTCTTCGGGAGCCACCGGAAAGAAGCTGGTGACGAGTTGCTCGGCCTTGGCCGGGTTCGATCCGATCGCGCCGGCGATGAAGCCGAGATAGATGCCGGAATTCTCCGGCTCCTTGAAGCTTTGCGCGTGAAACAGCACGCGCACCGCGGCGGGGACATGGGCGTAGTCCGGCTTGGCCCGGTAATTGTAGATCCATTGCTGGACCACGCTGAGCGAGGCGCGCGGGTCGATCTCCGGCGTGACCGCGGCGCTCGCGGGCGCAATCAGCATGATGGTAGCGGCAAGGAAAGCGGCGTAACGCATGTGATACTCCCGGCAAGCCCGTTCGCGAGCGCGGCGACCGCAAGCCGCGAACGTTTCCGCCCCTCAGGCTAAAAAGAATTTGAAGCGGCTATACGACGCGCGCGGTGCGGCGCTGCGTCGAAATTGTGGCAACGCGTTAACGCTTAAGGCGGCAAGTCACCTTGCCCCCGACATTCTTTTGCCCCGGACAGCCCCTTCGATGACCCTGCCAATCGGAGACGGTGATGACGAACGCAAGGGCGACGGCCGCGCAACGCCGCGGGACGATGGCGGCGGGTGCGCTGCTGATCGCAGCAGCCGCGCTGTTTTCCGCGCCGGCCGCCGCGGCCGAGACCGTCGAAGTCGCAGGCAATCGCCGCGTCGATGCCGAGACGGTTCGCTCCTATTTCCACGCAACAAGTGACGGGCGGTTCGACGACGCCGCGCGCGATGCGGCGCTGAAGGCGCTGGTCGCGACCGGCCTGTTCGACAAAGTCACGATCGAGCGCAGCGGCGACCATCTTGTCGTGCACGTCACTGAAGCCCCGGTGCTCGACAAGGTCGCCTTCGAAGGCAACAAGAAGATCCAGGACAAGGAGCTCAATGCCGTCATCGAGTCCAAACCGCGCGGCACGCTGCAGCGCGCCGAGGTGCAGACCGACGTCGGCCGCATCATGGAAGCCTACCGTCACGCCGGACGCGACGATGTCGGCGTGGTGCCCAAGATCATCAACCGCGGCAACGACCGCGTCGACCTCATCTATGAGGTGACCGAGGGCAAGAAGACCACGGTCCGCCAGATCAACTTCGTCGGCAATCACATCTTCGGCAAGCGGCAGCTCGCCGCGGTGATCAAGACCTCGGCCACCAACATGCTGAGCTTCCTGACCGGCGGCGACGACTACGATCCCGACCGGATCGCAGCCGACCGCGAGCAGCTGCGGCTGTATTACCGCAGCAAGGGTTATGCCGACGTCAGCGTGACCTCGGCGACGGCCGAATACGATCCCGCGCTGCACGGTTTCACGCTGACGTTTACGATCGACGAAGGCCCGCTCTATCATTTCGGCGGGATCACCGTGGCCAGCGAGGTGCCGGGACTGGATGCCGAAAAACTTCGCAGCCTGCTGGTGGCGCGGCCCGGCGCGGTATTCGACGGCGGCGCGCTAGACAAGACCGACGAGGTCTTGGCGATCGAACTTTCAAAACTCGGTTTTCCGTTCGCGCAGGCCACCCCGCATATCATCCGGGACGCCACTGCGCGGCGGATCGATGTCGCCTTCACCGTCGATCAGGGGCCGCGCACCTATATCGAGCGCATCGACATCCACGGCAATACCAGCACCCGCGACTATGTGATCCGCCGGGAATTCGACATCGCCGAGGGCGATGCCTACAGCAAGACGCTGATCGACCGCGCCGAACGTCGGCTGAAGAACCTGAACTATTTCAAGACCGTCAAGATCACGCGCAAGCCCGGCTCGACGTCCGACCACGTCGTTCTGGATGTCGAGCTGGCCGAGCAATCCACCGGCGAATTCAACATTTCCGGTGGCTACTCGTCAACCGATGGCTGGCTCGCCGAGGTCAAGCTGGGCGACCGCAGTGTCCTGGGATCCGGCATCGCGGTCAATTCGTCCGTGACCTACGGCCAGTACGCCAGCGGCATCGACCTGTCGGCGACGGATCCGTATTTTCTCGGCAGCCGCGTCTCCGCCGGCATCGACCTTTACGGCAGGCAAAGTGAATCAAGCCCATATCAATCCTACGGCAGCAATATCTACGGCGCGACCATGCAGCTCGGCACCCCGATCACCGAGCAGATCGGCGTGCAGTACCGCTACTCCATCTACAATCAGGACGTGACGCTCGACCCGGCTTCGCTGGCCGGGGTACCTTCGCTGCCGATCCAGCTGGCGGCGCTAGCCGGCCCGCAATGGGTCTCCTCCGTCGGCGACACCGTCACCTACAGCACGCTGGACAACGCAAAGAACCCGACCAGCGGCTTCAACTCGCAGCTCAAGGAGGATATCGCCGGCCTCGGCGGCGATGTGAAGTTCCTGCGCACCACCGAGGACGCACGCTACTACCAACCGATCAACGACGACGTTGTCGCGCTGGTGCGCGGGCAAGGCGGCTATGTTACGGGCTGGGGCGGCCAGCAGGTGCCGCTGCTCAACACCTTCTTCGGCGGCCCGTCGATGGTGCGGGGATTTGCGCCGAACGGTTTCGGTCCGCGCGACCTCACGCCGGGCAGCACCATGGATAATGTCGGCGGCAGCATGTACTGGGCAACCACGGCGGAGCTGCAGAGCAACATCCCCGGCGTACCGAACGAGTACGGCCTCAAGGCATCGGCCTTCGTCGATGCCGGCAGCGTGTTTCGTTACAGCGGCCCAACGGCGTTTCCTGGCTCCGCGCAATCCCTGCAGGTCGCCAACAACAACATCCTGCGGTCATCGGTCGGCGTCGGCCTGAGCTGGGCCTCGCCGTTCGGCGCGCTGACCGTCAGTTACGCGGTACCGGTGACCAAGGCCGCTTACGATGTGGTGCAGCCGATCAACTTCGGCGCCGGACCGTTCTAGTGGATTGGTCGCCGCGCCGCTTGGCGACCGCTACTGCTTCTTCAACGTATAGACCTTGTCGTTGAGGCCGATTTCCGCGGTCGTCGCATCGACGAAATGAAAGTCCATCTCGCATCCGGTTTCCAGCGTCTTGATGTTCTTTCCCAGAAAGCCGAGCGAGGTGGCAAGCCTGTCGGGATCGACCGACTTGTCCTTTGACTGCATTTCCTCGAAGGCGCCCTGAAAAATCATGTCGGCGGAAAAATCGCTCTCCTTGTAGTGCGGCGCCTTGCAGGCGAACGGCGGCGGCCCGTCGATCTCGCCGGCCTTGAAGACGATCGCCTTGCCGAGCAGCCGCGCCTGCTCGGCCCGGTCAGGCTTTTGCGTCGGATCGGCCCACGGCGCCGTCACCGCGCCGGAGATCTTCCATGTCCCGAGATAGAAGGTATCGGCCGATTTGGCCGGCGTGCCGGTCGCGACGGCAACGCCGATAAGGGCGAGGAAAGCGTATCTCATGTTGGTCCCCCGGAAAGCGGCAACCGCGGTTTGACTGTTCCGCCGCCGGTCAGGTTCATTCATCCAAAGGCGGACCGCAATATCTCTCTAGCGCGGGAACCTACCGAGCGCCCCCCCCGACTGCCCGCCGCATGGCGTGAACTCAAACGCCTCAGGGCGCGACCAAGCCTTCGTGCGATCAAGCCGCGTCCGTTTCACCGCGCCAGTGGTGGAACGTCGGAGACGCGTGCGTCACCAGCCAGCAAGGGGCGAAAACATGGTTTCTCAGCGCCGTCAATTGAAGTACGCCGCGCTTGCGGCTTTCATTCTGGCCGGCTCCCAGGCCGCGCGGGCCGAGGAAGCCAAGATCGATCTGTTCAAGGTCGTCACCGTCAAGGACGAAATCATCATCGGACTTTCGGCCGACGAACTCAGCGCGCTCGGCGGGCGCGACGCGAGCGCGGTAGCGCACGCACTGGCGCAGAAAGGCGACCTGACGGTGTGGCAATACAACGTGCACCGCGGACCCAACGGCGAATTGCAGCAGGCACCGACGGCGAAAATCGGCCTGCTCGCCAATTCCTCACTGCGGGTCGAGCCCTACACCACGCCTTACGCGATAGTGCCGCATCAATGAATTTTCCGCCTCCCGCGTTTGGTCGAGAATGGCACGGCTAATGGCGCGCTCGCGCGGCGGCACTACCGCCGCTCCGTCGCAAAGCCGTAGATCAGCGCCAGCCGATCCAGGCATTCGCGCAGCCGCCGTGAGAAATAATCGGCCCAGCGCTGGGTGGCCAGGCCACGCCGTTGCCCGACCTGTTCCATCGTCATGCCGAGGATCAAGACCTCGTGCACCAGCGCCGAGCCGTCGGCACCGAGTTCGCGCTCGGCGCGGTTGAGCCGCAGCACCGCCTTGCGCTGGCGCTCGGTAATCGGCTCCCGCGCCCGTCCGCCATCGACATATTCCCGGGTCGGATCGACCGCGCGCGGACCGCGCTCGGCCTTTTCCCAATCCTCCTGGAACGCGCGACCGCCCTGATACTGCGCCTCGTCGACCTGGTGGTGCGAGTGCAGCCTGCCGAGAGGATCGTTGCGCAGCGAGCGCAGCGTGACGATCCTTTCGCCGGGCTCGAGCGCGAGCGGATCGTCCACCTCGATCGCCGCCACTTCGGCGTTGCGCGGCAGATCCGTCGACCGCCGGTCGTGAATCTTTTGCCGCTTGTGCAGCCTGCTGCGTCTAGCCTGTGCCATGTCGGCTGGTTCCCTTGAGTGAGAGGAGTTTGAGGGTGAATTGCGGTCGCGGTTTCATCCAGTGCGTCATGCCGCCACCAGCCGCAGCAGGACGGCGCCGGCGGTGCGCTCCGACAGCGTGCCGGGACCGCGCGTCAGATGAAAATGCGGCGCGCAATAGCTCGATCCCTCGCGCCGCGGATGACCGCAGAACGTAATGGCTTCGCCGTCCCGATCGCCGCCGTACGGATAGCGGCAATCGGAGGCTTCAAGCTCAAGCAATGAAAGATGGCGCGGGGCGATTTCAACACAGCGCAGTTTTGGCGCCCTGACGCGTTCGAAGACCGCTCTAGGCCGCGGGGCCTCGGGAACGTGCTTGCACGGCGGCGGCGCCTTCGCTTTCGCCTTACCGAGCCGTTTGGGCAGACGCTTGATTCTACCTTTCGGCCGGTCCGGACGGGCGAGCCCCATCCGCCTGGCACGGCCGATCGCGGCACTGCGCGTATAGGCGGTCCCGAACGCCGTGTTGATGGCGGCGGCGATCTGCGCAAAGGACAGGCCACGCGCAAAATGCTCGCGCAGCGCGGCGCAATGCTCCGGAGGCCAGTCGAACGCCTGCATTCCCGTTCTGCTCCCGTTTCCAGCTACGGGGGATATATTATGGTATTCCGAATTCAAGGTCAACTACGATTTCCGAAATACGTAATTGATTTACTTTCTGGAATTCGGAATGAATAGCGCCATGTTCAGAAAGGGATAGCGTCATGATGGATGCCAAATTGATCGAATACGGGCTGAAGAGGACGGGCAAGTCCAAGGGCGGGCTCGCGATCGCCATGGGCGTGCGCCCGGGCGCCGTTTCGGAGATTTTGAGCGGGATCCGCCTGGTCAAGGCGTCCGAAATCGAGCCGATTGTCACCTATCTGGAGCTGAATCGGGTGCCGATCATGGGCCGGGTCGGCGCCGGCGCGGTGATCGAGCCGGACCTCGAGCAGATACCGCCGGAAGGCTTGGGCGATATCGAACTGCCCTTCCCGCTTGCGGGGGAAACCATCGCGTTCGAGGTGGTGGGCGATTCAATGCTTCCGAAATATGAAAATGGAGACGTTATCGTGGTCTATAAGGACCAGCGCCATCCGGTCTCGACCTTCTACGGCGAAGAGGCGGCGGTGCGGCTGAAGACCGGCGAGCGCTACCTGAAGACCATTGAACGGGGCAAAACCGCCTCCCAGGTCAACCTGACCAGCTTCAATTCCAAGCCGATCAACGGGGTGAAGCTGGACTGGATCGGGGAGATCTGCGTCACCTTGCCGAAGGGCCAGATCGGGCGTTTGCGGGCCAAGGCGGCCGGCCGGGCTCGCAAGGCGGCAAAGGCGCGCCTGGCCGAAAAGTGAGGGGCGAGGCCGAATCGGCTGGAGCCCCGATTCGCTCCGGCCGCGGCCGTCCGGGGCCACCTGCTCCGCTAATTTACGATTTTCGGCATTATCGGGCTTGACTGCATTCCGATTTTCGGAAACAATGCCGGCATTTCGAGCCTCTTGCTTCGGGGCGACAGGGCCGGCGCCATATGCAATATTTCGTCGTGATGATCGACTACGGCCGGCGCGGACGCGAGGCCATCGTCGATCCCGAGATCACCCGGCGCGAGGTGGTCGCGCGCATCACCTCCGGCGAGTACAGGAACATCAGCTTCATCCACGAAATCGCCGATTCCGCGGTCTGGGACATCACGGCCGAAATCCTGGCGGAGGCGGCGCTGCCGGAAATTGCCGCTACCGGCGCCGATCTGCAGGCCAGCCGCTTCGACCATCTCCGCGACCTGCGCAAGGCGGAGACGTAGCAAGCGATATTTCGGTCCGTCGCCGCTAAAAACAAATCAAAGGAGTAGGTCGTGGCAAATCTCTCACTTCCGGGGAACCCCCGGTATCAGCCGAAGGACCTGCAATCAGTCTTCGGCTACGACAACCTGTTTCGGGCTGTTGCCGAAGTGGAAATCGCGACGCTTAAAACCCTGGCCGAGATCGGGATCATTCCCGAGGCCAACATCGCATCGCTCACGCCCGTCGTTGAGCAGGAACTCCTCGCCATTTCGACAACTGAAGTCGATGACGTGGAACGCGAGGTGACCAAGCACGACATTCGCGCATGGGTGCGGATCGCTCAGAGCAAGGTGGACCCGGGGCTGCGGCGCTGGATTCATGTTCCGCTCACAAGCTACGATGCGCTCGACACCGCTCGGGCTCTGCAGTTCGTGCGCGGACACGAAGCGGTAAAGCGACTCACCGACAAGGTGATTGGTCTGTTCGTCGAACAAGTCGATTTATTCGCGCTACAGCCTCAGATCGGCCGGACACACGGACAGCACGCGCTGCCTATCACCGTCGGCTTCTGGTTCGCAACGATCCTCAGCCGGATTCTCGCCAACATCCAGAGTGCCAACAGCGCCGCGGAAAAGCTGGTGGGAAAAATCTCCGGCGCTGTCGGCGTCTACAACGCTCAAGTGGGTCTCGGCATCGCAGCTCGCTGCGGTGACAAAACCTTTGAGGAGCGCGTGCTCGAAAAGCTCGGCCTCAAAGCGGCGCCGATCAGCACGCAGATTCTGTCGCCGGAACCACTCGCTGATTACCTGTTCGCCTGCGTCAAGCTTTCCGCTGCCTTCGGCCAGTTTGGCCGAGACGGCCGACACTTGATGCGGACCGAGATCGCCGAACTCGGCGAACCCTTCGAGAAAGGACAGGTCGGATCGTCGACCATGGCTCACAAGAGGAACCCGATTAATTTCGAAAACCTCGAGGGGACATGGATCAAGAACCAGGTCGAATTCGCCAAGGTTCTGGCGACGATGGTCAGCGAGCACCAGCGTGACCTGGTCGGCAGCGCAATCGCTCGTGATTTCCCGACGATCGTGGTCAATCTGGTCAATCAACTCAACACGCTGCTGCGCGAAGCGAACGGGATACCGTTCATCTCGCGTATCTCGGTCGACCAAGCGTCGCTCAAGCGCAACTTCGAAGCTCAAGGCGATGCTATTCTTGCCGAGCCGATCTACATCGCTCTCCAGATGGCAGGCTACGAGGGAGACGCTCACGAGTTGGTGAATCACATCGCCGTGCCACATTCAACACAGGGCGGGGTCTCGCTTCTTGAAGCGACGCAATGGGCGCTTCAGCAGCAGTCGGCAGACCAGGTGTGGGGTAAAATCCCGCCGGAGACGATCAACATGCTGAGCAAGCCGGAGACCTATACCGGTGCCGCCGCGGCGAAGGCCCGTGAAATCGCTGGGAGTGCCGAGATTTACCTCAAGGCGCCGTGATCATGTTGAAGTTCGCAAAGCAGAAAAGCCATCAGACCTGTTCGGGAAACCGGATCGGTCTATTTTACCCACTCCTGAAGACCCAAAATCAAGAAGCGCGCCGCGACGGCGTTCGCGTCACATCCTGCGGGCCTGGCTTGGTCGGTCGGCGATAGCGGCGTGGGCAGTGCCGGGAGCGTCCGTTCGAGCGGTCGCGCCGAAGGCCGAGACATGATCGCGATCCTCGGAATGCAGGGCCATCTCGTCCTGCGCCTTGTGATGCCACATCTCCGCCTGAGCCAGCAGTCGCCAGCTTTCAAGGGGACGAAATACCGCGCCCTGACGGCACAGCGACTCCATCGCGCGGTAGCGAACGAGGTTTTGCATGTCGCGCCTCCAACGCCCTGCCCGGAATGATTTAAAACCTGTTTTCAAGACGGTGTCATTACGATTCTGAGAAGGGAAGAGTTCGTTGTGAAATCGGAACCCTCCGGCTCCCTCGGGGGGAACTTTCAGACCGAATGAAGGTTATGGGATACGGGACGAAACCGCGCCTACAAGCGGCTCGCCGGGATGGGCGTTCGAGGGTGCCATGTCCAAGTGGAAAATCTGTAGCGTTGTCGTGTTGACGGCCGTCCTGGCCGGCGCGGCCTTTGCGGCGCCCGGAAGAGGCGGTGGTGGCGGCGGAGGACGTGGCGGCGGCGGCGCGCATTTCGGTGGTGGCGGTGCCCATTTCGGCGGTGGCGCGCGTATGGGCGGCGCCCATTTCGGCGGCGGCGCCCGGATCGGCGGCGGGCCTCGCTTCAGCGGCAGAGTGGGGGTATCCCGGTCTGCGGCGCGGCCCAGCTTCCATCAACGTTCATCTGCGCCACGCAGCACTGCGAACCGGCTTGCCGTTCATGGTCCGGCGTCGCGTGCCAATCGGGCCAGCAGGGTCAGCGGGAATCCAACCCTCCGTTCCAATCGAAACGCCAGCGTAAGGTCGAACGCGGTGCGGCACGCCCTGGGTGCCGGCGCGGTCGCGGGCGCACTGCACAACAGGGCCGCGCTGCGCAATCCCAACACGCGCGCCCAAATCACGGCAAGCGCAGCGATGGCGGGATGGCACGATGGCCGCGGCCGCGGCGGATGGTGGCGACACCGCAATGGCGGCTACGGCTGGGTCGGTCCGCTGTTTTGGCCGTTCGCCTATTACGACATCTATGACTACGCGATGTGGGGCTACGGCTACGACGACCCGTTCTGGGACTATGGCTACGGCGACATCTATGCCGGCCTCTTCTCGCCCTATGGCTACGACGACCTCGCCGGCTACTTGCCGCAAGGCGCCGGGGGTCCTCAGGCCAGTATCCAACAGCCCTCCGGCACCAGCGCCCAAGCCGCGACGTCCGACCAGCTGGCGCAAATGTGCGGCGAGGACAGCCGCGACATCGCAGGCCTGCCGATCGATCAGATCCAGCAGGCGATCACACCCAACGATGCCCAGCGCGCAGCGCTGGACGATCTTGCCAACGCCTCGGTCAAGGCGGCTCAGGACATCCGCGCCGCTTGTCCGACCCAGATCGCGCTGACGGCCCCTGCCCGGCTCGCGGCCATGCAGCAGCGGATCGAGGCGATGATAGCGGCGGTTAAAACGGTTCAGCCGCCGCTGCAGAAATTCTACGACCTGCTCAGCGATGAACAGAAAGCACGGCTGAACGCGCTGGGCGAGGATCAGCACCGGGCAGACGCCGCGAACAAAAAGAGCGGCTCCCTCACCGCTAACTGCGGAGCCGCGCAATCCGGCGTGCTGGGATGGCCTTCGGCCCAGATCGATAGCAGGCTGCATCCGACCGAAACGCAGCGCACCAGCCTTGCGGCATTGCAGGACGCCACCGCAAAGGCCGAAGACATGCTGAAGAGTTCATGCCAGGCGACTGAGGCCATCACGCCGCCGGCACGGCTTGCGGCGGTCGGCGAGCGGCTCGACGTCATGTTGCAGGCCGTCAAGAGCGTGCGCACGGCGCTCGACGACTTCTACGGAAAGCTCAGCGACGAACAGAAGGCGCAATTTGAGGCGATCGGACGGCGCCATACGGCGCTTCTTACCGAACCGCCGACGGTCGCGCAAACCCACGGCCGCCGTCACCACTATCATGGCGTGAACGTCGCAGGCTTGATCCGGCATTTCATGTGGCTCGCGCGCTAAGCCGGGAACGCTAGGACTAGCACGGCAGCGCTCCGGCTCGGTCAGGGTGAAGGACCTGTCCGGCCGACATCACATGACCAGGTAGAAGCCCGAACCACCGCCAAACGTCGCGGCGGAGTGATTTGCATCGCGAGCGATATCGTTGTGTTGTGACAGCGCTGGCGACTGACGGGCGAGGATGATGGAATCCGCATATAATCACATCGAAATTGGTTTGGTCCTGCTGCTTGGCGCAGCTTTCGTCACTCCCGCATTCGCTCAACCGGCACCGCTCGTCGGCGCCGCGGCGTTTGGCGACTGGCGCGCCGACAAGCCTGGTGTCATCAGGCTGATCAGGCCCGAGGATTTGCCGAAGCCGGGGGCAACGCCATCGGCCGCCAATGCCTCTCGGGTCGTCCGCCGGCCGCCCTCCGCAACCCTGCAAGTCCCCGCCGGATTCAAGATAGAATTGTTCGCCGAGGGGCTGAGTGGACCGCGGCAGATGCGGGTGGCGCCGAACGGGGACATCTTCATCGCGGAAACCGGGCCGGGAAGAATTCGGGTGCTGCGGGCAGCCGATGGAGGCGCAAAACCTTCGGTAGACCAGATTTACGCCGGCGGCCTCCACCAGCCGTTCGGCATCGCGTTTTTCCCGAACGGCGAAAATCCGCAGTGGGTTTACGTCGCCGACACCGATCGCGTCGTCCGCTTCCCCTACCGCAACGGCGACCTGAAGCCGACGGACAAACCCGAAATCGTCGTTGCGAAATTGCCGCACAGCTACGGCCATTCGACCAGGGACATCGCCTTCACCCAGGACAACAAGCGGATGCTGGTTTCGGTTGGGTCCGAGAGCAACGACGCGGAGGGTATGGGAAAGCCGCCTGATGGATTGCCGTCATGGGCGGGCCAACACCCGCTCGGCGCAAGCTGGGGGAGCGAGAGCGATCGCGCTGATGTGCTGGTGTTCGATCCCGACGGCAAGAATCCGGGCGTCTTCGCCACCGGCATCCGCAATTGCGTGGGGCTTGCCGTTCACCCCAAGACCGGCGACTTCTATTGCTCGACCAATGAACGCGACGGTCTGGGCGACAATCTGGTGCCGGACTACGTTACCCGGATACGTGAGGGCGCGTTCTACGGCTGGCCCTGGTACTATATCGGCGGCAATGAGGATCCGCACTACACCGGCCAGCGTCCCGATCTGAAAGGAAAGGTCACCGTTCCGGATGTCCTGCTCCAGGCGCACTCGGCCTCGCTCGGACTGACTTTCTACAACGGCAATGCGTTTCCCGCCGAATATGCCGGCGACGGTTTTGCAGCCGAGCACGGCTCGTGGAACAGGTCGTTGCGCACCGGCTACAAGGTGATCCGCATTCGCCTCAAGGACGGCGTGCCGACCGGCGAATATCAGGATTTTGTAACCGGCTTCGTGATCAACGACACCGAGGTATGGGGCCGGCCCGTCGGGGTCGCCGTCGCCCATGACGGTGCGCTACTGATATCGGAAGACGGCAACGGCACGATCTGGCGGATCACGCATTGATCGCTAGAGCCTTTTCCGTTTCGATGGAATCGAAACGGGGCTCTGGATTCTTGTTTTGACGCGTTTTCTTCACGCGAACCGGTGACCACTTCGCTCGAAAACGCTCTAAGGTTTGCCCGCCGCGCCGGAAGCCGGGTCGGACGCTTCGCTGAATATTTCCGCGGCGATGCGGTTGGTCTCGATTGCCGCGGGCACGCCGCAATACATCGCAACCAGGAGCAGGACGTCCTGTACCTGTGCCTTCGTGCAGCCGTTCGCCAATGCTCCCTTGGCATGGACGCGAAATTCGGCGGGCTTGTTGCTGGCAGCCGTAATCCCGAGCATGACCAGACTGCGGATATCGTCCGGCAGACCGGACCTCTCCCAGATATCGCCATAGACATAGGCGTTGATGATGTTCTGCAGCGGCGCGCCGAACTCGCCTGCTGCCGCCATCCGCTTCTCGACGTCGGCCTCGCCGAACATCTTTTTGCGCCGGCGAAGGCCGCGCGCGTACAATTCCTTGGTGTCCACCGCTTCACTCCCCCTGTACGATCGATAGGTGGTTTATACGGTCAAATCATTGTCGCCTCAATCGAACAAGCCCGCTCCGAGTAGCGGCAATATCTTGCGCCGGTCCGATTTGTCCGTATAAATTCGCAAGGGAAGAGACATCGCGGCCGTCATCGAGGCGATCCGGCGGCATCCGGAGTCATCAGATGATCCACGTCGCGATCGCCGGCCTCGGCCGCTGGGGCCGCAATCTCGTCGAGGCCTCGCTCGGCCACGAGCGGCTGAAAATCGTCCGCGCCGTCGAGCCCGATATCGAGGCGGCGCAATCCTTCTGCGGGCAGCATCGGCTCGAGCTGACGGACCGTCTCGAGACGGTGCTCGCCGATAGCGCCATCGACGCGATGCTGCTGGCAACGCCGCATTCGCTGCATCCCGCGCAGGTGATCGCCTGCGCCGCCGCGCGAAAGCATGTATTCTGCGAGAAGCCGCTGGCGCTGCACCGCGCCGATGCCGTGCGGATGTTCGATGCCTGCCGCGAGGCGGGCGTGGTGCTGGCCGTCGGGCACAACCGCCGCTTCTGGCCATCGATGCGCGCGCTGCGCGACATCGTCGCGGGCGGCGAACTCGGAACCATCCTTCACGTCGAAGGCCACAACAGCAACGAGAACTCGCAAGCGGTTACCAAGGGATGGCGATTGTCGCCGAAGGAATCGCCGGGCGGCGGATTGACCGGCGCCGGACTGCACGTGCTCGACGCCTTTGTCAGCATGCTGGGACCGGTCCGCCAGGTCTATGCGCAACTCCATCAGCACGAAGCCGGACCTCCGCCGCTGGATACGGCGATGATGACGCTGGATTTCGAAAATGGCGTCACCGGCACGCTGGCAACCGTGCGGGCGACGCCGTTCTACTGGCGGGTCCATGTGTTCGGAACCAGGGGTTCGGCCGAGGTGCTCGATGATCGCACCCTGGTGCTGCGCAAGAGCGGCAGCGAGCCGCGACTGGTGAACTACCCCGCGGTCGACGTGCTGCGCGCCGAGCTCGATGCGTTCGCAGACTCAGTCGAGATGCGGCACCCGTTTCCGGTGCCGGAGGCCGACGTGCTCGTCACATTGTCGGCATTCGAGGCCGCGCTGCGATCGATGACCGCGGGCGCGCCGGTGAAGTGCGCTGGCGGTTGACAAGCCGCCGCACACCGCGTCGGGCATTCGCTACTTCATCTGCACCTGCACGACCGGACCGGGCTTGTCGGGATGGCCTTCCGCGATCACGAGATAGCGGCGCGGGATCTGTTGTTCGCCCTGCACGATCTGCCTGATCGGTCCGGCCGTGTTGACGATGGCTGAACCGGCCGGGTTGGTCATGAAGGCAGCGATCACTTCCAGCTCGCCCTTGCCGTCCGGTTCGCTCGAAAGCGCCAGCACGTGGGGCATTTTGGGCTGCAGGCCGGTGGCGGAGGCCTGGAACACCTGCGTCAATCCCTGGTCGAACAACGCCACGCTGGTCGGGGCATCTTCCGCAGTCTCTTTCGTCTTGCCGCCGGCGAGCGGGACCAGCACGAGATGGGTGGCCTTGCCCGCCAGGTCGAGCGGCTGCAGCCCCTGCGTGCCGTCGCCGTCCGGCACCGCGTTCGGAACATAGGCGATGGCCTGCGGCGCCTGCCCGACCGGGCTGGTCGCGATGAGCTTGTTGGTCGCGGTGTCGATCGCCGCCATGCCGTCGGCATTCTCGAGCCCGACATAGATGCGGCTGCCGTCGCCGGACGGCCAGATGCCGTGCGGCAACTTGCCGACCGGAATGGTCGCGACTTGCGAGAAGTCGTCGGTGCGAAACACCTTGACCTCGTTCAATCCGCCGATCGTCACATAGGCAAAAATCGTGTTGGCCTTGCGGACAAAGTTGACATGGTTGGTGATCGGCCCGGTGTCGATCGTCTTCAGCACCGAGAACGGCGGCTGCGCGTCGAACACCTGGGTTTTGCCGATGTCCTTCAGCGTAAACCAGACTTGTTTGCCGTCGGGAGAGGCGGCGATGTTCGGACAGAAGGGGCTATCCTGCTTGACGTGGCCGACGATGGCATGATCGGCAACGGTGATGACGACCGTCTCCGGATTGAACGACGAGCAGACATAGCCGTATTTGCCGTCCGGTGAGAAAATCTGCATGCCCGGTCCGCCCGGCACCGTGATGCGGGACGTCTCCTCGAACGTCTTGCCGTCGAGCACGGCGATATAGTTCTCGCCGCGGACGGTGACCCAGACCTCCTTGCCGTCGGGCGTGAAGAACGCCTCATGCGGCGAGCGGCCGACATAGGTAGTGTGCCTGACCGCGTTGGTCGCGGTGTCGATGAAGGCGACGGAGTTGCTGCCGATCGACACCACCGCGAGGGTCTTGTGGTCCGGCGAGAAGCCCATGCCGTGGACCAGAACCTGTCCCTTGTAGAGCGGGCTGAAATTGGTCGGCTGCGGCTCGCCAAGGCGGATGACGCCGAGCAGCTTGTTGTCGACGGGATCGATCACCGAGACCGTGTTGGAGAATTGCTCCGCGGAATAGACCCGGTCGTGGTGGCTGAGGGGAATATCCGGATCGGACGCCGCGCCGGGCGCCTGGCCGGCCCAGGCTGCGGTCTGACCAGTCAGGCAGGCACCGGCGAGAAATCCTGATATCAACAGGCTGCGCTTCATGGGAGCTCTCCTGCTTTTTGGGTGCGAGTGAGGACGGGGGACGACGAAACGGAGATTTGCGTCGGTGACGCGACCGGTGGCGCCTCGCCGACCGCGAGCCGCATGGCCACGATCTCCTGCTGCTGCGTGACGATGATTTCCTGCGCGAGCCGCCTGATCTGTTCGTTGCGGCCGCTGCGCAACACCGCCTCCGCCATCTCGATCGCGCCCTGGTGATGCGGCGTCATCAGCGCCACGAAATCGCGGTCGACGTCGCCGGTCGGCTTGATGACCATGCCGGCCATCATCCTGGCCATGGCCGCGTCGTTTTCCCGCAAGTAGGGCGTTTCCGCCGGGAATGCCGCTTCGGTCGCCGCCGAGCAGATTGCGAACGGTGAGACCGGGGACGGCGAAAGGCTTTCCCGCCCCGCGGCAAAGGCAACCGCGCCCACCATCGCAAGGGCGGCCAGAATGACGGAAGAGGAAATCGACGCGTGCGAGGAAGACATCATGGGCAATGCTCCGGAACGTTCGATTCAAATTTGCTTCGTTGGGACTCCGGATGCTCGATCCGCCGACCGGAACAGTGTTCGCGAAACGACGTGGAATTTCAAATCGAGATCGAGTGAAGCGTTCCGGCAGCGGCTATTTCAGCATGGCGGCGAACGTCTTGGCGAAGGTATGGGCGTCGCCCGGCCATCGCGCCGAAACGTAGTTGCGGTCGTGGACCACGAAGGCCGGGGTCTCATCATCCATGGTGTCGCGCGCTAGGCCTGAGGTCTTGCGGCGATAGAGCGGATCCTCCCTCGGCACGTCGCAAAAATCCTCCGGGCGCGCCAGTGTGCGCGTCACTTCCTGCTGCACCGACATATAACCCTGCGGCTGCCCGCCTTGTTCCAAGGTAGGTCCGGTAGTAGTCCGGGTCCCAGAACCGCGTGATGCGTGCGACCGACCACGCGCTCTTTTCGAACGCCCAGGTCAGAGCGGTGGTCCGGTATCCGGAAAGCGCCGAACGCCCGGTCCGTTTCGAGATGCTGCGCGCCGCCAGCAGCACGCCGTGACAGATCGCCGCCACCGGCTTTTCTTCCTCGAAGAACCGGACGACGAGATTTTGCAAGGTTTCGCTTTCCAGGTATTCGCGCATGCCCCGTGCGCGATGTCCGCCGGGCAGCAAGAGCGCATCGTAGGCGGAAGCGTCGATCGCGTCCCAGCGCTGCGGCGCAAGATAATTGGGATCGGCGATCATTTCGGCATAGGCCCGCCGCGCGGCGCGATTGGCCCGCATCAGCAATCCGACCAGCGGCAGCCTGCGCAATAACGGAATCGCGCCCCAGGGATCGAGGCCCTGCCCCGTCAGCATCATGTCGTCGGCGGCAGCAGACCGTCCATCGGGGGTGGCAAAATGGACGGCGTGACGCGCGTTCGTCAGTACCCGCCAGCTCACCGCGGCTTCGCTCGGATCGAAGTCGCGCGCCGGCAACGGGACGAGAACGCGCGCCATCGCCGGGTCTTACACCGTCAGCACCGTCGATCCCGTGGTCTTGCGCGCGGCGAGATCGGCATGCGCCTTCGCCGCATCCTTCAGCGGATAGGTCTGGTTCACCTCGATCTTGACCGCACCGGATTTTACTACGTCGAACAGCTCCTTCGCCATCGCGACCAGATTGTCGCGCTTGGCCGCATAGGTGTTGAGCGTCGGGCGCGTGACGTAGAGCGATCCCTTCGCTGCCAGCAGGCCGAGGTTGAGCGGATCGACGGCCCCGGAGGATTGCCCGAACAGCGCAGCGACGCCGAGCGGCGCCAGGCAGTCGAGCGATTTCAGGAAGGTGTCCTTGCCGACGGAGTCGTACACCACCGGCACCTTCTTGCCGCCGGTGATCTCGTCGACGCGCTTCACAAAATCCTCGCGGGTATAGACGATGGTGTGGGCGCAGCCATGGGCCTGTGCGAGCTTCGCCTTTTCGTCATTGCCGACGGTGCCGATCACGGTGGCGCCGAGATGCTTCGCCCATTGGCCGAGGATCAGGCCGACGCCGCCCGCCGCGGCATGCAGCAGGATGGTATCGCCGGATTTGACCCGATAGGTCTGGCGGATCAGGTATTGCGTGGTCAGGCCCTTCAGCATCATGGCGGCCGCGGTCTTGTCGTCGATGCCGTCGGGCAGTTTCAAGAGACGATCGGCCGGGATCAGCCGCTCCTCGGCATAGGCGCCGATCGGGGCTGCGCCATAGGCGACGCGGTCGCCGGCCTTCAGGTCGGTAACCCCGGAGCCTACTTCCAGCACCACGCCGGCCGCCTCGCCGCCGAGGCCGCTCGGCAGCTGCCCGGGATAAAGGCCGGAGCGGTTATAGATGTCGACGAAGTTCAGGCCGACCGCGGTGTGGCGTATTTTCGCTTCGCCCGGGCCGGGCTTGCCGACATTCACTTCCTCCCAGACCAGGACTTCGGGGCCGCCGGTTTTGTGAAAACGGATGGCATGCGTCATAGAATCACTCCCTCACCTTTGATGACAAAAATTGGAAAAATTGTTGGCCGAGCCGGCCCGGCAGCGATGATTACAACGCGCCGAGGGAAACGGCCACACCCTGTTCGCCACGAAAGCGTTACTTTGCCGATTGGCTCCCAATCAGACCTCCAGCCATTCCCTGCGCACGGCCGAATTCGCGCCGAAATCATCGGGCGTTCCCTCGAAGACGATCCTGCCATGGCCCATCACATAGAGCCGGGCCGAAATCCTGAGCGCGATCGCCAGCTTCTGTTCCACCAGCAGAATCGAGACGCCGCGCCGGGCGATCTCCGTCAGCAATTCGCCGACCTGCTCGACCAGTTTCGGCGCCAATCCTTCCGTCGGCTCGTCGATCAGGATCAGATCCGGATCGCCCATCAAGGTGCGGCACATCGTAAGCATCTGCTGCTCGCCGCCCGACAGCACGCCGGCCAAGGTATCCTGCCGCGCGCCGAGGTTCGGGAACAGGCGAAAAATATCGGCAAAATCCCAGCGGCCGAACTTGCCCGAACGCTTCAGCCCCAGCTCCAGGTTCTGCCGCACCGTCAGCGTCGGAAAGATCTGCCGGTCCTCCGGCACATAACCGATGCCGCAATGCGCTATCAGATGCGGCGGCAGGCCGGCGATATCCTCGCCGCGAAACCTGATCGCGCCGTCGGCGGTCACCAGACCCATGATGGCCTTGCAGGCCGTCGACCTGCCGACGCCGTTGCGCCCCAACAGGCTGACGATCTCGCCATCGCCGACATTGAGGTCGACGCCGTGCAGAATGTGGCTTTGCCCGTAATAGGCGTGGAGATTGCTGACTTCGAGGATCATGCGGCCGCCATTGCCCCGAGATAGGCTTCCTGCACAGCCGCGTTGGCGCTGACGGCCTGCGGCGGGCCCGACGCGATCACCTTGCCGTACACCAGCACGGTGATCACGTCGGCCAGGTCGAACACCACCTTCATGTCATGCTCGACCATGACAAGGGTCTTGCCCGCGGAAACGCGGCGGATCAGTTCCACGGCGTTATTGGTTTCGGAATGGCTCATTCCCGCGGTCGGCTCGTCGAGCAGGATGACGGAGGCGCCGCCCGCAATCGTCATGCCGATCTCCAGCGCGCGCTGGTCGGCATAGGACAATAGTCCCGCCGCGGTGTCGCGGCGCGGTGCGAGATTGAGATCTTCCAGCATCAGATTGGTGCGCTCGGTCAGTTGGCGCTGCAGCCAGAGCGGCGTCCAGAACGAGTAGCGATAGCCCATGCTCCACAACAGCGCGCAGCGCAGATTCTCGAATACCGACAGGCGGTGGAAAATCGAGGTGATCTGAAAGCTCCGCGACAGGCCCATGCGATTGATTTGGTGCGGCGGCAACTGGTCGACGCGGGCGTCATTGAGCAGGATCTCGCCGGAGGACACTTTGAAGCGGCCGCTGATCAGATTGAACAGCGTGGTCTTGCCGGCGCCGTTCGGCCCGATGATGGCGTGACGCTCGCCTTTGGCGATTTCGAGGTCGACGCCGCGAATGATCTCGGTCTGTCCGAACGCCTTGGTGACGTTGTGCAGGCTGAGCGCGTTGCCGGTCATGCCGCGCTCCTCTGCGGCTTGAGTTCGATCATAAGTCCTTCCCAGACCCGCCGGAACGCGCGGGCTTCCGGCCGCAGCCATAATCCACCGCCCAGAAGGCAGGCGCTCGCCAGCAGCCATGGCAGTGAAGCGTGAACGTCGATCCTGCGGCCGAACAGGATCAATGTCTTGCCCTGCGCCGCGCCGATGGTCAGGAACGAGGTCAGTTCGACCAAGCCGACAAAACCGAGCACCATGAAAATGCCGGGCACAATGACCCTGAGATAGGGTACCGCCAGCCGGCCGAATTGTCCGGCGCGTACGATCGGCCCGTGGGCCATCACCAGTCCCATGATTCCCTGCGGCGCGAAGATCACCATGGCAATGAACAGCACGCCGACATAGACCAGCCAGGAATTCGACATCAGGCTGACGCCGCTTTGCAAGAGCGTGATCAGCACCGCGCCCAGGATCGGGCCGCCGAACGCGCCGGCGCCGCCGATATAGGCCATCAACAGCGCATTCGCCGACAACGGCGCGGCCAGCGCGTCGAAGGTCACGATCTCATAGGTGATGGCGTACAGGCCGCCACCGATGCCGGCGAAGAATCCCGCAAGCGCGAATTGAAGAAAGCGCACGATGCGCGGATCGTATCCCATGAATTGGGCGCGTTCGAAATTGTCGCGCGTGGCGTTCGCCATCCGGCCGAGCGGCGTCAGCGTCAGGAAGAACATCGCCAGCGCGGCGATCAGTGTCCACGCCAGGATCAGATAATAGACCTGGATTCCGGATGCATATTTGAGAGCGAACAGGCTGTGGCCGATCATCCGGTTGGCATTGACGCCGCCCTCGCCGCCGAAGAAATGATGGAACATCAGCGCGGCCGTGACCATCAATTCGCCGATCCCGAGCGTGATCATCGCAAAGGCGGTGGCGCGCTGCTTGGTCGCCATATAGCCGAACACGATCGCAAGCCCGAGCCCGGACAATCCCGCCAGCAGGGGAATGAACTCCATCGGCAGCGGCAGGCTGCCGGCGCCGGCCAGGTCGAGGAAATGAATCGTGGCGTAGCCGCCGATGCCGAAAAACGTCGCATGGCACAGCGAGAACAGGCCGGCCTGCCCCAGCAGCATGTTGTACGACAGGGCCAGGATGCTCATCATGCCCATCTGGCTCAGCATCGACAGCACGAAGCCGGAGTGGCGCCCGGTTGAGTAGTTGAAGAACACCCAGGGCGCCGCGATCGCGACGACCAGCGCCACCACCCAGACCCAGCCTTCCCTGAACCGGCGTCTGCTCATGTGTCGCGCGTTCCCAATAAGCCGCGCGGCCGGAACAGCAGTATGATGATCATCATCGCGAACGGCAGCAGCGCGCCGATACGGGCAACCGGGATGGCCAGGATTTCCGTGAACAAATTATCGCCCGGCACGATAATGCCGAGCGGCTTCAGCGCGTCGAGAAGCGAATAGTTGATGACGACGGCAAAGGTCTGGATCAGCCCCATCAGGATGGAGGCGATGAAGCAGCCGGCCAGCGACCCGAGCCCGCCGAACACTACGACGACGAACACGATCGGACCCATCGCCTCGGCCATGCCGGGCTCGGTGGTCTGATAGTTGCCGCCGATCACGCCGGCGAGACCCGCCAGCAGGCAGCCGCCGGCAAACACGATGGTAAAGACCCGCGGCACGTTGTGGCCGAGCGCGCTCGCCATCTGCGGATGGGTCAGCGCCGCCTGGATGATCAGGCCGACGCGGGTTCGCTTCAGCAATATCCATGTCGCCACCAGCATGCCGACGGAAACCAGCAGCATGAAGCCGCGATAGGCCGGGAAGTTGGCGCCATAGACGGTGAACAGCGGAAAGTCGAGGATCTGCGGCACCCGATAGGCCATCGGCAGCATGCCCCAGGTCATCTGCACGCCGCGCTCGATGATGAACACCAGGCCGAAGGTGAAAAGCAGTTCAGCGATATGCCCGTTGCTGTGAACGCGCCTCAAGCCCCAGACCTCGATGGCGGCGCCGATCAGGCCGCACAGGATGGGCGCGATGATCAGAGCGGGGAAGAAGCCTATGAACTGGCTCAGCGTGAACGCAAGGTAGGCGCCGATCATGTAGATGCTGGCATGGGCGAAATTCAGCACGCCCATCATGCTGAAGATCAGCGTCAATCCGCTGGCCAGCATGAACAGCAGCATGCCGTAGACAAGGCCGTTGAACAGGGAAACGAGGACTATCTCCATGACCGCCTCGTTCCCCCGCCCGCCCTTTCAAACCGAGCTCAGTTTTCCGGCCGCTTCATCTTGCAGATCGTCGGCAGCGTCAGGTCGGCGGCGGTCGCAGTCATCTGGGTCTTCCAGCCGAAGCCGGTATGCTCGGAATCGTATTTCACGTCCTTGCTGAAGACGCCCGCGTAATACGGCATCAGCAGTTGGTGGTCTTCCTTGCGCATGATGTTTTCCTGGCCGTCGAGGTCCTTGACATGCATGTCCTCGAGCGCCAGCGCCACCTTCAGCGGATCGGTCGAGCCGGCCTTGTTGATGGCATTGGTCAGCATGTCGATCATGGTGAGGAAGTTGAGTTCCGAGAAATCTGTCTCGTGGTTGGCGCGCCAGTCGACGGCGATCTTCTCGGCTTCCGCACTTTTCTGGTCGACCGCGACGTTGCCGTTGAACTCCATCACCGATGTCAGCCGGTTCTCGCCGGCAGCCCCGATTGCGGTCGGTCCGCCGATTAGGTGCGACAAATAGGTATCGAAGCGCACGTTGAGGCCGTCATCCACCGCGGCCTTGATCAGCAGATTGAGATCGCGGTTATAATTGCCGGTGACGACGCTCTCGGCGCCGGAAGCCTTGATCTTGGCCACATAGGACGAGAAATCCTGCACCTTGCCGAACGGCATCAATTCGTCGCCGACGATCTCGATGTCGGGCCGCAACTTGGCCAGCCATTTCTTGGTGTCGTGCTGGATCGACTGGCCGAACAGATAATCCTGGTTTAGCAGGTAGGCCTTTTTGAGATCGGCCGGCAGCGACTTGATCCGCGCGGCGGCCCGCATGTCGACGCTGCCCGCGAAACGGAAGTGCCAGAAGTCGCATTGCTCATTGGTCAACTCGGTCGCGAGCGCTCCGCAATTCAGATACAGGATGCGACTATCCGGCTCGCGCGCATTGTGTTTGGAAACAGCGTCGATCAGGGCAGAGCCGACATTGGATCCGACGCAGTGCATCACGAACGGAATGTTCTGGTCCGTTATGCTTTTCAGCGCGATCAGCGCTTCGGCGGGCTGCAGCTTGTCGTCGAACGGCACCAGCTCGTACTTCCGGCCAAGCGGGCCGCCGAGGGCGTTCCTTCGCGCGATGATGAACTGGAAGACCTTGAGAAACTCGTCGCCGGCCGACGCAAACGGACCCGAGAACGGATCGGTGTAGGCTAGCTTGATGGTCTCTTCGGCGAGAACGGGCCGGCCGGAAAACAGCAGACCCAGGATGGCGAAAGAATAGCAAACCAGCCGCAAACAGCTCATCGCGTCCTCCCCTATGCCCCGTCCCTTCGGGGACAGATGTTCTTCCTTGCCGCAAAGAGTACATCCTCGCCGAGGTGAGTCAATTGCCGGCTGGCGCCGTCGCTTGCGTTGGCGCCGGATCGGCATTGCCGCAGGCGCGGCCAGTTCTCAACTGACAAGCCGGCCTCGAACACCTATACCATCGAGATAACAGCAATACGCTCACTCGCCGGGAGTTGACACCTTGCCCATGCCCAGACACCTGTTACCGACCACGGTGGTCGGAAGCTACCCGCAGCCGGACTGGCTGGTGGATCGTGCGATGCTGTCCAAATCGGTGCCGCGCACCCGCATGACAGAAATGTGGCGCATTCCGGAAGTCTATCTCGAGCAGGCGCAGGATGACGCGACCGTGGTCGCGATCCGCGACATGGAGCGCGCCGGCATCGACATCGTCACCGACGGCGAGATCAGGCGGGAGAGCTATTCCAACCGATTTGCCACCGCGCTCGACGGCATCGACGCCGAAAACCCCGCGCTGATCACCGCGCGGTCGGGCCAGAAAACGCCGGTGCCGCGCGTGACCGGAAAAATCGGCCGCAAGGGCGCGGTCGAATTGCGCGACATGGAATTCCTCCGCCGCAACACCGATCGCGCGGCGAAGATCACGCTGCCCGGCCCGTTCACCATGAGCCAGCAGGCCAAGGACGAATTCTACAAGGACGACGAAGCGCTGGCGATGGCGCTGGCGGAAGCCGTCAACGCCGAGGCGCTGGAATTGCAGAAGGCCGGCGCCGACGTGATCCAGCTTGACGAGCCCTGGGTGCGCAACGACCCCGCCGCCGCCAGGCGCTATGCGGTGAAGGCAATCAACCGAGCGCTGCAGGGCATCACGGTGCCGACCGTGGTCCACATCTGCTTCGGCTATGCCGCCGTCGTTCCCGGCAGCACCAAACCTGCGGGCTATTCGTTCCTCGCTGAACTAGCGGATTCCTCCGCCGAACAGATCTCGATCGAGGCCGCGCAACCGAAACTCGATCTCGGCGTGCTCGCCGATCTCTCCGGAAAAAAGATCATGCTCGGCGTGATCGACCTCGGCGATCCCGAGATCGAAACGGCCGATGTGATCGCCGAGCGCATCCGGCACGGCCTGAAATATGTTTCCGCCGACCGGCTGGTCCCGGCGCCCGATTGCGGCATGAAATACATGCCGCGCCACATCGCCTTCGGCAAGCTCAAGGCGATGAGCGATGCGGCCGCGATGGTGCGGAAGGAGATCGGCTAGGTCCCGGTGTCGTCCCGGCCTTCGCCGGGACGACATCGAGAATGGCGCGAGGTCGCGGCCTAACATCGTCATTGCGAGCGAAGCGAAGCAATCCACTCTTACTTCCTTGCTGCATGGATTGCTTCGCTGCGCTCGCAATGACGTTTAGACACACCTTCGCGATTTCGCTGCATGGTCTGCGCGCGGTATCCATCTATCCATCTTCCTTAAAAGTGGTCATGCCGCCTGCCCGACCGCCGATGGCGCGATTACGTCGCGGCCGGCGCGGGTGCCGACCTGCCAGACGGCGGCATGGCGCTCGATCAGCTTGATCAGCGTATTGAACGCCACCGCCATCGCCAGCACCAGCAGCACGCCGGCGAACACATGCGGGCTGTCGAGGATGGTGCGGTAGCGCGAGATCAGGTAGCCGATGCCGGCCGGCGAGATCAGCATCTCCGACACCACGACGCCGACGATCACCAGCGCGCCGCCGACGCGCAGGCCCGACAGCACGGTCGGAATGGCGGCGGGGATCACGACGCGCGTGACGCGCTGGCTCAGCGTCGCGCCCATGCTGCGAGCGGCGAGCAGAAGCTGGGGATCGATGGTCTGGATACCGGCGGCGGTCGACAGCATGGTGGGCAGGAAACCGTAGAGGCCGGCGAAGGCGATCTTGGATTCCGGGCCGATGCCGAGCCACACCGTGAAGACGGGATAGAGGATGACCAGCGGCACCGCATAGAGGCTCGACACCATCGGCATGATCAGCACGCGCGGCCGCGGCAGGCTGCCGACCACGGCGCCGGCCAAAATGCCGCCGCCGCAGGCGATCACCATCGCGATGGCGACCTCGTAAAGCGTCACCAGCAGCGCGTGCCAGTATTCGCCGGCGTCGCTCCATCCGGCCTGCAGGGTAGAGGACAGCGACGGCAGGAACAATTCAGGGATGGCGCCGGTGCGCGGCAACACTTCCCAGAGCACGATCAGCGCAGCGATGATGAGATAGCGCAGGGTTTTTGCGGACATCACACCCTCACGCGGTTTTGCGGATGTGGCGCCAGATGCGGTCGCGCAGGCTGCCAAAGGTATCGCCGCTCATCATCTCAAACGTGCGCGGCCGCGGCAGCGCGACCTCGAGCCGGTCGACGATGCGGCCGGGGCGCGCCGACATCACGATCACCTCGTCGGCGAGATAAACCGCCTCGGTGAGGCTGTGGGTGACAAAGATGATGGTCTTGCCGGTGGCGGCCCAGATCCGCAAGAGCTCGTCGCCCATGGTCATCCGCGTTTGCTCGTCCAGCGCGGCAAACGGCTCGTCCATCAACAGCACCGGCGGATCCTGCACCAGGCCGCGCGCGATCGAGACGCGCTGCTTCATGCCGCCGGACAGTTCATGCGGATGACGTTGTCCAAATCCGTCGAGGCCGACCAGCTGCAAGGCCTCCTCCGCCTTGGCACGGCGCTCTTTCTTCGCGACGCCGCGCAAGGTCAGCGGAAATTCGACGTTCTCTTCGGCGGTGAGCCAGGGAAACAGGCTCGGCTCCTGGAACACGACGCCGACGCGATTGGGATCGGGAACGTCGATCGCCGCGCCGCTGACCAGGATGGTGCCCGCGGTCTGGCGGCGCAGGCCCGCCATCATCATCAGCAAGGACGACTTGCCGCAGCCGGAGGGACCGACCAGCACGACGAAGCGTCCCGGCTTCACCTCGAAGGAGACGTCGGACACCGCGACAACACTCTCGCCTGACGTCTGATAGGTCTGGCCGACGCCGGTGAGCGCAACCGCACCGGCGCGGGAAGCCGGTTTGAGCGGGGTTATGTTCGCCAATGGCCGCATCGCATTTCCACCCATCGGACCAGTTCGTTGAAGGTAATCGCGATGATCGCCACCATCAGCACGCCAGCCAGGAGCTGCCGCATCATGAAATTCTCACCCCAGTTGGCGATCAGGTGCCCGAGGCCTTCGCGCGAGGCGTACATCTCGGCCAGCATGACGCCGGTGAGGTTGAAGATCATCGATATCCGCAGCGCTTCCAGCAGCACCGGCAGCATCGAGGGCACATAGACCCGCCAGATGGTCTGCGCCGGTGTCGCGCCATAGGATCGCGCGACCAAGAGATTTTCCGGCTTGACCGATTCGACCGCCGTCGTCGTCGACATGATGACGATGAAGATGGTGGAGAAGAATCCGAAGCCCACCTTCTGCGCAAAACCGACGCCGAACACCAGGATGAACATCGGCAGGAAGATCGATTTCGGAATGCTGAAGGCAAAGAACAGCAGCGGTTTTACCACCTCGGCGAAGTAGCGATTTTCGGCGATGGCTACTCCGATCAGCGCGCCGATGGGTACCGCGATCACAAATGCTGTCAGCACCTCGGCGCCGGTGACGAGGACGTCGGAGCGCACGCTCGCGCGCTGCAGCAGGTCGGCCAGCGTCACCAGCGTGTCGCCGGCGGACGGCAGCAGCCGCGGATTGACCATGCCGGTGCGTGACAACAATTCCCACAGCCCGAACAGCGCCGCGACGATGGCGAAGCGGGAGAGTTTGACGGCGAGCGCGCTGGACATTTCGTTCAAGGTTTTGTCGGCACCGGCTTGAACTGGGTCGAGATGATGTCGGCGGCCGGCGCCAGATCCTTCATGCCGCCCATCTTGGCCATCTCCAGCGACAGATCGACCGAGGCCGTGGTCATGCCGCCATCGGTTTCCAGTTTCAGGATGGTGTTCTCGTATTCGAGAGCGGCGATATCCGGCGGCATGTCATAGAGCTCTGCGATCAGTTTGATGGCGGCGTCGCGGTTGTTGCGCATATAGAGCAGGCCACCATAGAGCGCGTTCAGCGTCTTCTGCACCAGTTCGGGCTTTTCCCTGGCCATCTTGTCGGTGACGATCCACCCTGCAGAGAGATTTGGCGGCACCTCTTTGGCGTAGTCGATCAAAGTGCGCGCCTCGCCGGATTTTTCGATCTGGAACGAGAGCGGCGAATAGACCACGGCGGCATCGACATTGCCGGCGAGCAGGTTGGGCACCAGCCCACCGCCGCCGACGGGCACGCGGGTGAAGTCGATCTTCTTCTCGGCGATGGTCCAGAGCGCCAGCAGGTCCGAGCCGGAGCCGGCCGAGGTGATCGCGACCTTCTTGCCGTTGAGGTCGGCCACCGTCAGCGTCGACTTGGCCGGCACCATCAGCTTCCAGCCAAAGCTGCCCATGGCTCCGCCTGCGACAAGCTTGGACATCACGCCCTTCTTCAGCCCCGCCGAGGGCAGCGAGGGCGCGTCGAGTATGACGTCGGCCGCGCCCGCGGCCATGGCCTCAAAGCATTCGGCGCCGCCGCGATAGATCGTGAGCTCGGCGGTGATGCCTTCCTTCTCGAACAGTTTCTGGTGCTCCGCCGCCTCCGCCACCGTGGTCGGCCAGTAGGTTTTGGTCGGCAGGCCGATCCGCACCGTTTCGGCGCGGGACAAAGCGGGCGCAGCCAGCAGCAGCGTCGCGGTCAGGATGGTCGTGAGGTGGCGGCGAACAAAACTCATCGGTGCGTTTCCCCTGCTGGTCAGCCCGGAGTCTTGACGCTCCGAAAGGCTCGATCCGGCATGGTAGTCAAAAAGACCGCGGCGATGGAAGCTTTTTCCGTCATGGCCGGGCTGGTCCCGGCCATCCACGTCTTTGCTTCAACACCGTCAAGACGTGGATGCCCGGGACATCTAGCGCGAAGACGCACTTCGCGCTTTTGCCCGGGCATGACGAGAGTGATCTCAGCGGATGCCTTCCTCGGCGATCGTTTCCTCGGCTACTTGCGCCACCTGCCTTGCTTCCTCCGTCAGCACGGTCGTTTTCCAGCCGCCTTGCGCAAACCAGCACAACGAGACGAGCGCGACGACGATAGTGGTGATCGGGAACGACCACCATATTCCGTAAGCCCCCAACGTCGTGTGCTTGGAGAGAATATAGGCCAGCGGAAACTGCAGCATAAATTGCGAGACCAGCGCGATCACCATCGCCGCCAGCATGTTGCCGGAGGCACGGAAGGCCGAGACCACGCACAGCTGCACGCCGACGCCGCCCCAGGCCAGGCACATGATGCGGATGAACTGCGCGCCCTCGGCGATGACGTCGGGCGCGCGCGGTACGAAGAACGCCACCAAAATCGGGGCAAGGATATAGGCGAGCAGCCCCACGAGCGAGAGGACGACAAAGCCCGTGCCGGCGCCGAGAAGCGCCGCGCGCGAGGCGCGCGCCGGATTGCGCGCGCCCATATTCTGGCTGACCAGCGTGGACACCGCCTGCGACAGGCCCCACGCCGGGATGGTGACGAATTGCAGAATGTTGGAGCCGACACCATAGCCGGCGAGCGTCACCGTGCCGAAACTCGCCACCAGGAACGACAGCAGCATCGGCCCGAGGCCGCGCGTCGCCAGTTCGATCGATCCGGGCAGCCCTAAGAAGAACGCGCGCCTGATGTAGACAGGGTCGGGACGAAAATCGCGCCACGACAACTGGATGCCATGGCGGCCGCGCAGGAAGATCGTAATTCCGAGCAGCGCCGCGAGCCCTTGCGTCCCGAGCGTCGCCAGCGCCGCGCCCATCACGCCCTGCGGCGGCAACGGTCCGAAACCGAAGATGAACAAGGGATCGAGCAGGAAATTCAAGAGCACGGTTCCGAACACGATCATCAGCGGCGTGCGGGTCTCGCCGACGCCGCGCATCAGCGCCTGGAACATCCCGTAGGCGAAGACGAAGATGATGCCGATAAACGACACCCGCATGAAGCCGAGCGCACCCGCGTAGACATCGGGTTCGACACCCAACAGTTCAAGCAGGTAAGGCGCCACGGCGTAGCCCGCCGCGCCCAGCACCGCGGACGTGATCGTCACCATCATCATGGTCTGCGCCGCGACATGATTGACCATGTCCTGGCGGCCCGCGCCCATATATTGCGCCGACAGGATCGCGCCGGCGATGCCGAGGCCGGCGCCGAGCGCGATAACGAGGAAGGTGACGGGAAAACTGATCGACACGGCGGCGACCGCGGCCGCGCCGAGCCGCCCGACCCAGAACGCGTCTGTCAGCTGGTAGCCGGTCTGCAGCAAATTGCCGAGGGTAATCGGGATCGCGAGACGGACCAGCGCGGTGCCGATCGGTCCCTCGAGAAAGAGTTTTTGACGGTCGGACGCGTTCGGCTTCACGCGTCGATCGCGTCCTTGATCTTCTTGCGCGTCAGCGGCAGGTCGCGCAGGCGTTTTCCGGTGGCATTGGCTATGGCGTTGGCAATCGATGCCGCGGCCGGGCCCTGCCCGGTTTCGCCGCTGCCGAGGAAGGGTTGTCCGGGCCGGTCGATGATGTGCACGATGATGCTGTCGGGCACCGCGTTGAAACGCAGGATCGGATAGGTCTGCCAGTCGATGCTGGTGATCCTGGTGTCGTCGAAGGTGACCGCTTCATACAGCGTCCAGCTCATCGACTGCACGATCGCGCCTTCGATCTGGTTGGTCAGCCCGTCCGGATTGACCACCTGGCCGGCATCGACGGCGGCGACCGCGCGCACCAGCCGGGGACGGCCGGTCTCGCGGTTGACTTCGACTTCGCTGGCGATGGCGCAATAGGCGGCGAGATTCTTGTAGCGCGCGAAGGCAAAGCCATAGCCGCGATCGGGCGGCGGCTTTTGCCCCTTCTGCCAGCCAAAACCCTGGGCTGCCTTTTCGATGACGTCGCGGCCGCGCTGATCGTCGAGGTGCTTCAGCCTGAACTCGACCGGATCGGCGCCGGCCGCGAGCGCCAGTTCATCGACGAAACTCTCGATCGAGAACACGTTGTGATAGGCGCCGAGCGCGCGCATCGCCGAGATCCGCACCGGCATGGCCGGGATGAAGTGATGCACGACCTGCGCATTGGGGAATTTGTAGATCGGGATCGCGTTGCGGTCGCCGCCGCCTTCCGGCAGCGGAATGGGTTTTGGCGCCGGCACCGCGAACGGATTGGCCATGTGCTGGGCCGCCAGCATCGATCCGGCGCCGCCCGGCCGCATCGAATGGGTGTTGCTGAAAACCTCGAAATGCCAGTCGGCGATCGCGCCGCTGCCGTCGAGCGAAGCCTTCAGCTTCGTCACCATCGCCGGGCCATACGGCTCCCAGCCATGCTCCTGCTCGCGCATCCACTGCACGCGCACGGGCACGCCGGGCAGCTCACGCGCGATCAGCGCGGCGTCGGCCGCGGCATCGTCCGCGCCGTTATGGCCATAGCAGCCGGAGCCCTCGACCTGGATGCAGCGGACGTCGGCCTGTGGCACGCGCAGCATCTCGGCAATCGCCGCGCGGTCGGGATAGACGCCTTGCGTATGGGTCCACACCGTCATCTTGCCATCGGTGAATTGGGCGACCGCGCAGGACGGGCCGATCGAGCCATGCGACTGATAGGGCCGTGTATAGGTGGCTTCGATGGTCTTTTGCCCCGTGACCGCCGGATTGCTCGCCTGGAAGATCGTCTTGTCCTGCGACGGCAGGCCGGTCAACACGTGAAGCAGATCGTCCTGCTTCGGCAGGCTCGGCGTCTCCTTCCATTTTGCCGCGGCTGACAGCGCGGCCATCGCCTTGATCGCCTGAAATTCCTTTTTGGCGACGACGGCGAGGAAATTGCCGTCGCGGATAACCTTGACCACGCCGGGCAGGTTTTCCACCACGGCCGTGTCGCATTCCGTCAATTGCGCGCCATAGCTCGGCGGGCGGACGACGCGCGCATGCACCATGTTGGGCAGCCGCATGTCCTGGACATAGGCCGCGCCTCCCGTGACTTTCGCCGGGATGTCAACGCGCGGTATCGGCTGGCCCATGATCTTGAAGGTCGCGGGATCCTTCAGGGTTGAGGTAGCTTGCGCCTGCACATGCAGCATGTCCTGCGCGACCAGTTCGCCATAACCGAGCCGCCGCCCGTCCGGCGCGATCACGGCGGCGTTCTCGGTGCGCAGATTTTCCGCCGGCAGGTCGAGCCGCCGCGCGGCTTCCGCGATCAGGAGCGCGCGCACTTGGGCCGCCGCATGCTGGATCGCGGTGCCGCTGTCCTGCATCGAATGGCTGCCGGAGGTATAGCCCTCATTGGCGGTGCGGCTGGTGTCGGCGGTGATCACCTTCAGGGAGTCGAAGGGCATGTCGAGTTCCTCGGCGGCGATCTGCTGGAATGCGGTCTTGAAACCCTGGCCGAGTTCGCACTTGCCGGTAAACGCCGTGATGCTGCCGTCGGCATCGATACGGATCCAGGAATCGAGATAGGGCGCGGTGGCGAGGCTGGCAGGCGGTTTTGGCGCGGCGGCGGGCGCGCCTTGATCCTGCGCGAAGGCATCGCCGAGCGAAAAACTGACGATCAGCGCGCCGCTTCCGGCGAGCACGCGGCGGCGGTCGAGCACGGGGCCGTTCATTGGGTGCTCCTCTGCATCGGCGAGGCGTCGGCGGTCTGCATCAGACGGGCGGCGCGGTGCACCGCGCGCAAAATCCGCATATGGGTGCCGCAGCGGCACAGATGCGGCTCGAGCTCGGTGCGGATCTCGTCGTCGGTGGGCTTTGGATTTCGCTGCAGCAGCGCCTGCGCCCGCATCATCATGCCGGCGATGCAATAGCCGCATTGCGCCGCCTGCTCTTCCATGAAGGCGCGCTGGATCGGCCCGGGCGCCTCGATCGAGCCGAGTCCCTCGAGCGTCGTCACCTGCTTGCCCTCGAGCAGCAGCAGCGGCGTCACGCAGGAAAGCACCGCCTTGCCGTCGACGATCACGGTGCACGAGCCGCATTGGCCAAGCCCGCAACCGAATTTGGCGGCGTTGAGTTCGAGTTCGTCGCGCAGCACGTAGAGCAGCGGCGTATCCGGCTCGGCATCGACCTGATGATCTTTTCCGTTGACCTTCAGTGTCATCATGGCTTGTCTTTCTGGCTTGCGTCGGACGGAACATTGTACGGCGGAGGCGCTGTCCGCAAAAATACCGTCTGCGTGCGCCGCGCGGCTTCGACCGTCTTTTCAACGCCGGCCCAGGCCGGTTGGTTGCCGAAACGGGCGCGCAGATAATTCAGGAGTTCTGCCACCTGGGCGTCGCTCATGCTGGCGGCAAAACCCGGCATGATCGGGCTGCGCTCGCCCTCGACCGGGCGAACCCCCGACAGCACGATGTTGGCGGCGTTACGCGGATCGGGGCTGGTGAGCGCGGTCGAGAGCGCCAGATTGACGCCGCCAAAGGGCAACGGACGGCCGGTCTCATGGCAGGTCGCGCAGGCGGCCTGGTAGATCGCGGCTCCCGCCGCATCAGCCTGCGGTGCCGGCGCCGCTGATGACTTCACCTGCGCCAGCACCTGCTCGCCGCGGTGTTGGCGCTCCGGCGTCGGGGCGCCGAACACGCTGGCCATGTAGGTGACGATGGCGCGGATATCGCCGTCGTTTGCCTGCGACAGGTTGCTCACCACCTCCGCCATCGGCCCGCGCGCGACGCCGTGATCGGGATCCCAGCCGTTGCGCAAATAGGAAAACAGCGCATCCGACGTCCACGGCACCGGCGCCGGCGACTGCGCGTTGATCGCATAGGCGTGCCAGTTGTCGACGTCGCCGCCGGAAAACGCGGCGCTCGGCCGTTCCGCACCGAGTGCGTTGCGCGGGGTATGACAGGCGCCGCAATGGGCGAGCCCCTCGACCAGATAAGCGCCGCGATTCCATTCCGCGCTCCTGGTCGCATCCGGCTGATAGGTGCCATGGCGCAGGAACAGCAATTTCCAGCCTGCGATCACGACGCGCTGATCGAGCGGGAACGGCAGCTGGTTCGCGCGCGCGGCCGCCCGCACCGGCTCGCGCGTCATCAGGAAGGCATAGAGCGCGCGGTCGTCGTCGTCGCTGACATTGGTGAAATGATCGTAGGGAAAGGTCGGATAGAGGTGTTGCCCGTCGCGGGCGACGCCGTCGCGCATGGCGCGGCGGAAGGCATCTTCGCTCCAGCGGCCGATTCCGGTTTCGGCATCAGGCGTGATGTTGGAGGAGTAGATGGTGCCGAACGGCGTCGGCACCGGCAGCCCGCCGGCAAAATCCTTAGCCCCGCGCAAGGTGTGGCAGGTGCTGCAATTGCCGATCGCCGCGAGTTCGCGGCCATGCCTGACCAGCGCGGCGTCGAAGGATTTCGGCGCCGGCGGATCGATCGGGGCAATCGCCGAACGCCACGCGATCGCAAACGCCGCCAGCGCGCCGCCGACCAGGAGCGCGGCGATGATGCTTGCGGTAGATCCTGGCTTTTTCATCGATTCCGGCCGCATTTTGCGAGAGTTGCTAGCATGAATCCGCAGGTCCTGCAGGTGCAAGGATGAATGTTACAGGAATACAACACGCAGCAACAATAGTGGTTCGTTCCTTGTACGTTCGAAAGAGTTGATCGGGGGAATCGGCTGGCCGCGGTAAGTTACCTTGGGGTTGAGGTTCACCGTGTCTTCGCTGTGAAGGAGAGCCGATATGCCAGCCTATATCCAGCATCACGAGGTCGAGACCGCGCCGATCGTGTGCCCCGGCTGCGTGGGACTGCTTCCCATGTATGTCAGGGAGGTCGAACCGCATTGGAGCATGGCCAGGATCGACTTCATCTATGAATGCTCGGACTGCGGCGCCGAAGTCCGGCAGACCGTCACCAGGCCGCAGCAGCGGCATTAGGCCAAATCGGCGATGGCAGCGCGCGCAACCCACGTCGCGCGCTGACGCGACAAGGTCGCAGCTTCAATTTTCCCGGTTTGCGCGCTAATGGGCGACGGCTTGTGAATCGGCGCTATCGAGGTTGCATTCGCGGAAGTGAAACGCGATTTCGTCCAGCGCGCGCTGTTCCCACTCTTCGGCCTGTGCCAGCCAGAAAATCTTGCGCTCGGAATCCAGCATGGCGCGCTCTCGGCACATGAACTCCTGGCTGCGAATCTCCACGAGCTTTTTCATGAACTCCACTCCTGCGGTGTGAAGCCAATTTATGCCGGGGACTGTAGCAGAGTCGGGGCAGCCGCGCTTCAACTTGCCGTGTGGAAAACGGGCAGTAGTCCTGCCCCTGTATTTACATTGCGGCGCAGCAGAACGGGAAGTCGGGGCCGTCACTTGGCGGGGCTGGAGGAGGCGAGCATCGCGGTCCACTTCTCGATGTCGGCGCGGATGAAGTCGGCAAACTCCCTTGGCGTGCCGCCGACGGGATCGGTGCCCTGCACCTTCAGCGCGGCGCGAACTTCCGCGTCGTTGAGCGCGGCGTTGGCCGCAGTCGACAATTTCTCGACGATCGCCTGTGGCGTTGCCTTCGGCGCCAGCAGCCCGATCCAGATTCCGGCGTCATAGCCGGCCATCCCGGCCTCCGCCAGCGTCGGCACATCCGGCATGATCGAGGCGCGCTTGGCTTGCGCCACCGCGAACGCCTTCAGCCGGCCGGCCTCGACCTGCGGTGCCAGGGTCGCCGCCACATTGAACATCAGCGTGATGCGGCCGGCGAGCAGGTCGGAGACCGCCTGGTTGCTGCCGCCCTGATAGGGCACCATCGGGATGTGGGTGCCGGCCTTGGCGTTGAACAATTCGGCCGCCATGTAGCTCGCGGTCGCGTAGCCCGACGAGCCGAAGGTCAGACCTTCCGGCTTGCTCTTCGCCAGCGCGATCAGTTCCTGCAAATTATTGGCCGGAACCGACGGATGGGCCACCAGCACGTTCGGCACCACGCCGAGCAGCGTGATCGGCGCCATTTCCTTGCCGAGATCGAACCCGGATTTGGTCTCCGCCGGATTGAGCGTGTTGGCGATCGTCGCCATGAACAGCATGTAGCCGTCGGCCGGCGCCCGCGTCACGGTTTCGGCGGCAATCATGCTGCTGTTGCCCGGGCGGTTCTCGACCACGATCGGTTGACCGAGGCTACTCTCCATCCGCTTGCCGACCAGGCGCGCCAGGATATCCGCCGCCGAGCCGGGACCGAACCCGATCACGATCTTGATCGGCTGCGCGGGCCAGCTTTGCGCCATCGCAAAGGCGGAGCCCGCGACCGACAACATCGCCACGCCCGCGCAAAGCGCTGACATCTTGAGACAACGGCTGAACAAGATTTTCCTCCGAACACGATCCATGCGGTTTATTCCGCACTTGGCTTTGTTGACGCTAGGGGATGTCAGCCGTACAGCTGGGACGATTCCTCGCGTTCGGCCAGACCGAAAGCAGGCATACGTTAATGCGGCCGCCGACAGAAGGAAACCCATCATGTCGTCAGACCCGGAGTGCCGTGCCCGCGGCGCGCAAAAGCTCGGCGAAATCCTGGGGCAAACGCCGGACCAGGTCGACCGTTCCCTCGGCGACATCGCGCCACAACTCGCCGCTTACGTGCTCGAGACCATCTACGGCGAAATCTACCAGAGCCCGACGCTCGACTCGCGGACCCGCCAGATCGTCACCGTCGCGGCGCTGGCGACGCTCGGAACGGCCGCGCCGCAGCTGCGGACCCATATCGGCGGGGCGCTGCGCTGCGGCGTCACCCGAGAGGAACTGGTCGAGATCATGATGCAGCTCGTGCCCTATGTCGGGGTTGCGGCCGCGATCAACGGCGTCGCGGCCTGCCGGGATGTCTTCGCGGCGGCCGACAGGAAATAGATCGATCACCCATGGATTTTGTTGAGGGGAAAAATGGCGCGGTATACGACGATAGGCGACGGCCCGATCGAGATCATGGTGATTCATGGCTGGTACGACAACGGCATCAGCGCCGATATGGTACGGGCCGTCTATCCCGCGCTTTATCCGCATGCGCAGATCGAGCAGATCGGCAATTCCGGCCACTATCCGATGCAGGAGACGCCAGTCTGGCTCGCCACGCGGCCGGAGGAGTTTATCTCCAGGCATACCTGAATTTTAGCGCGGCTCGGCGCCGGCAGCCGCATCGCGGCGGCCGGCAGTCAAGCTTCGATCGTCATGATACGGAAAGTGCTCCGTCTCAGTTGCAAACTTCCATGTTCATCGTACTCGACATGCCCATATAGACCTTCTGCTCGATGTGGCAGCCCGGCTTCACCGGCCGGCAGCCCTGCGGTCCGCAGAACATCTGGCCCGAAGCCACGGCCTTGGGGGCCGGCTTCACTCGCTTCTTCGGCTCGGTCGCCGATGCCCCGCTCACGGCCAAAACCAGCGCGGCCGCCAAAATCCACTTGGTCATTGTCATTTCTCCCCCGATTTTTGTCTTACGAAATATTCTACCGCTCATCGCGGTGCGGAATTCAGTCGAACAACGCGTCGTCGCAACGCGACCGACGCCTCACGCACGCTCTTTCGCCTGGCTCTCCAGCAGCGATTCGATCGCCTGTTTCAGGACACGTTTGGATTTCGCGATGCTGAGACCCTGGTCTTCGCGCAAGCGCTGCCAGCTCTCGAAACCGAGTAGCATGTCGAGCGCCTCGACCAGCACCGTCTCGCGCGCGACCGCCTTCGGCAGAATCTCCGTCAGGATATCTCTCAGGATCCCGACAAACTGGGCATGAGCCTTCTTCAAAAACTCGGAGCGGTGGCGATGCACCTGCCCGGCGAGCAGGAACGGTTTCATCTTCTCAAAGCCCATCGCGCGGCGATCGACCAGTTCGAGCACCTGGCCGCGCCAGTCGGTCGCCTGGAACGGCTGCTGCACGAGCGATCCCATGGTCGCCGCGATGGACTTATTCATCTCGCGATAGAGCGTGTCCATGTCGCTGAAATGGCGGAACACCGAGCGCCGGCCGACCTTGGCGATCTCCGCGATCTGATCGGCGCTGGGCTCGAGATTGCCCTGGGCTACCAGTTCGAGCATCGCATTGACGATCAGCACCTGGCTCTTCTGCGAGCGATGCTTGCGGCCGTCGGCTTCGGCTGCCGTCTTGGCCGCGGTCAGCCGAAATTGCGCGGCCTTGCCGAGATCGTTCATGCCGTCCTCACGTGATGGTCCCCACTCTAATAATATGACACTATTAATGTCAATAAGAAGCTTGCCGTGGCGGCACAGGGCAACACTCAACGCAGCAGGTTAGTCACGATGTCAGCTTTGGAACCCGCCGGCATCGAGATGAAGTCGCCGTCGTGGCCGACCTTGAGCGGACCCGAATAGATTGCGCGCGCCCGTCCGAGGAACGGCCCTTCCAGCGCCTCATAGGGAAGCGTCGGCACGATATGATCGAGCAGGAGATAGCCGACGCCGGCTCGCTCGGCGATTTCAGCGGCCTGCTCGGGAGTGGTGTGATAGGTCAGGATGTCCCTGAACACGGCCTCGAGATTGCTGCGGCCCGCATCATGCGCGCCCTGCTGCAGCATGCCGACCAGCCGGGGCGAGAGAGCTTCGTGCACGAGAACGTCGGCGCCTTTGGCCTCACGCTCGACGCGCGGCGAGGCGACCGTATCGCCGCTGACCACGAGCTTGCGATTCCGGTAGGTGAAGGCATAGCCGACGGCGGGCTCGACAGGCCGGTGATCGACCGGGAACGCCCACACCTTCAGCCCGCCATCATCGATCAACACGACATCCGGCCCATCCGCCGCTGGACTCGCGAAGGCCTTTGCAACACCGCCGAATCCGCCGGGCGGCATCACGATCGGTCCGTGGTGCGCGACCCGGTACCCTTCGTCCAGACCATAGGCCGCATTGAAGCCGGCCACGACGGTTTCGACCCCGGTCGGCCCGTAGACCGGCAACGGTGTCGTGTTCGCCGCCGTTCCCCAGCGCTGCAACATCAGCCCGCCGAGGCCGTCGATATGATCGGAATGAAAATGGGTCAGGAACACCGCTTCGATCCGGCCGGGCGACAAACCCATCAGCTGCAGCTTGCGCGCGCTACCGTCGCCGGCATCGATCACGAACAGCCGTTTTCCCGCGACCACCGCCACGCACGGCCCCGATCGCGTCGGATCCGGAAACGGCGAGCCCGAGCCGCACAGACCGACATGCAGACCATCCGGCAAGTCCGCGATCGGATCGGCAGCGAGAGTTCGCGCAATGGTGCGCTGCATCCCGAGCAGCACGATCTCGCCGCGCCAGTGGTAGGCGGCGGCGCCGGCCACCACGACGATGACGGCAAGCGACGTCAGAACTTTCCGCCAAGGCTTCATCCGTCGTCTCCACCCCGGCGGCTCCGCGACGCCGCTTATCTTGACGGTCAGCAAATATTATGGCACTAATAATGTCAATAATTCCCCAGGGGAAATGCCGTGCGCCAATCAAACCGATGTTACGATCGGTGCGAGGTGGCTTGAGCGGAGGAAGATTTGATGCCGAGAATGTCGCTGGCGCGCATTGCGCTTGTCGTTGTCGTGATTCTCGGCGCGGCCGGCTGGGCCGTCTTCGAACGCTACTGGTACTACCTGCCGGGAATCATCGCGTCGATCCAGGATCCCGTCGGCCCAAACCGTGAGGTCAGCTGGCAAAACGGGCCGGCCGCGCCGCCGCAAGGCGTTCGTCCGCCGAATGTGGTGGTGATCCTCGCCGACGATCTCGGTTGGAACGATATCACCTTCAACGGCGGCGGCGTTGCCGGCGGACTTGTGCCGACGCCGCGCATCGATTCGATCGGCAAGGACGGTGCCGCCTTCACCCAGGCCTATGCCGGCGACGCCACCTGCGCGCCGTCGCGCGCCGCCATCATGACCGGCCGCTACGCCACCCGCTTCGGCTTCGAGTTCACGCCCGCGCCGAAGGCGTTCTCCAAACTGATCAGTACCTACAAACTCGCCGGCTCGCTGCCCAGCTACTATTACAGTGAACGCGAGAAGGACATCCCGAACTCGATCAACGACCTGACGGTGCCGACCTCGGAGGTGATGCTCGGCCAGGTCATGAGGACCAAGGGCTACCACACCATCATGCTGGGCAAATGGCATCTTGGCGGGACTGCCACGACGAGCCCCGAGTCCCGCGGATTTGACGAGGCGCTGGCGTTCTACGACGGCGCCTCGATGTTCCTTCCCGAGGGCGACCGCAATGTCGAGAACTCGAAGCAGGACTTCGATCCGATCGACAAATTCCTGTGGGCCAATCTGCGCTACGGCGTCCGCTATAACGGCAGCAAGCAATTCGAGCCCGATGGTTACATGACCGACTACCTCGGCAAGCAGGCGGCGCGTGCGATCGAGCTAAATGCCAACCGGCAGTTCTTCATGTACCTGGCGTTCAATGCGCCCCATACCCCATTGCAGGCCTTGAAGTCCGACTACGACGCGCTCGGCGCCATCGGGGATCATCGCCTGCGCGTTTACGGAGCCATGATCCGCTCGCTCGATCGCAATGTCGGCCTGGTGCTCGACACGCTGAAGGCACAGGGACTCGAGGACAACACGCTGGTCATCTTCACCAGCGACAATGGCGGCGCGAATTACATCGGACTGCCCGATATCAACAAGCCGTTCCGGGGATGGAAAGCGACCTTCTTCGAAGGCGGAATCCATGTCCCCTTCTTCATCAAATGGCCCACGCATTTGGCCAAGGGCACAAGATTCGACAAGCCGGTCGGGCATGTCGATATTTTTGCCACGGCGGCGGCGGCGGCGGCGGCGGAGATTCCGAAAGACCGTTCCATGGACAGCGTCAACCTGCTGCCGTTCGTGACGACGAAGCTGCAGGACTCCCCGCACAAGACGCTGTACTGGCGCGACGGCGATTACAAGGTGCTGCTCGCCGGAGGCTGGAAACTGCAGACCACGGAACGGCCGAAGAAGGTCTGGCTCTTCAACCTGACGAGCGATCCGACCGAACAGAAAAATCTCGCCGAAGCGATGCCCGGCAAGGTCGAGGAATTGAAGACGGCGCTGGCCTCGGTTGACGCCGAACAGGTGAAGCCACTCTGGCCGACCTTGCTCGAAGCCCCCGTCCGGATCGACCACCCGGCGGGAACGCCGGCCGTGAACGACGACGAGTACATCTACTGGGCGAATTGAATGATGTCGTTGAAACGTTTTCGCGGACTCATTTTCGGCGTGGCCATTGCGGTCGTCGCCGGCGGCGGCGTCGCGGTGCTCGCCGGCACCCTCGCCGCGCCGCATCTCAACGGCCGGGCACCGCCGCAAACCTGTCTCGCCGTCGACGATCGGCCGCAGGCACCGGGCGCCGGAATGGTCCTGATTCCGGGCGGCCGCTTTCGAATGGGATCGGAGGATTACCGGGCTGAGGAAGCACCACAGCGCGAGGTCGCGGTCGACAGCTTCTGGATCGATTCCCACGACGTGACCAACGCGCAATTTGCCCGCTTTGTTGCCGAAACCGGCTACGTCACCGTTTCCGAGCGCGTGCCCGCAGGCGCTGCCGATGCGCAACCACCGGCGTCCGGGCGTCCTGCCAACGTGGCGGGCGCATGGGTGTTCGTGCAGCCGGCCGAGATCCGCAACCTCGAGGACATCAGCCAATGGTGGAAGTTCGTTCCCGGCGCCAACTGGCGCCACCCCGAGGGACCCGGCAGCGACCTCGATGGCCGGCAGAACCATCCGGTGGTCCAGGTCGCCTTTGAGGACGCCGAAGCCTATGCGCGCTGGGCCGGAAGGATGCTGCCCACGGAAGAGCAATGGGAATACGCCGCGCGCGGCGGTCGCGACGGCGATATCGACGAGGCGAGCGCCGAGCACGATTCGGACGACGCGCCGAAATCGAATCATTGGCGCGGCATTTTCCCGATCCTGAATTTCGGCAGCAAGGGCTACAAGCGCACCTCGCCGGTCGGCTGTTTCCCCGCCAACGGCTACGGCCTCTACGACATCGTCGGCAATGTCTGGCAGTGGACGCGCAGTCGCTGGACCCCCGATCATCAGTCCGGCTCCGCATCGGCGGATCAGCCGAGCTACACGATCAAGGGCGGGTCATTCCTGTGCGCGCCGAATTTCTGCATGCGCTACCGCCCTGCCGCGCGCCAGCCCGGCGACGGCACGATCGGCGCCCAGCACGTCGGCTTCCGGACAGTGCTTGCCAATCCACCGTCACAGTAAGCTGTGCGGTCCGGTTCATGCAACTTGACATTTCCGATTAAATGGCACTAATGGTGCCATATTATCGGAATCGCCGGAGATCAGGTCCCATGGACGTGCTGCGAACGCCGGATGATCGCTTTGCCGGCCTTGCCGATTTCCCCTACCCGCCGAATTACACCGATATCGTCGATGCCGACGGCACGCCGCTTCGGATTCATGCGGTCGATGCCGGCCCGACCAGGGCGCAGCCGGTGCTCTTGATGCATGGCGAGCCGTCCTGGTCGTATCTCTATCGCCATATCATCCCGGCACTGCTCGCGAACGGATATCGCGTGATCGCGCCCGATCTGGTCGGCTTCGGCCGGTCCGACAAGCCGGCGGCGCAAGCCGACTACAGCTATGAGCGGCACGTCACATGGATGAGCGACTGGCTGACGGCTCAGCACATCAGCGGGATCACGTTGTTTTGCCAGGATTGGGGCGGCCTGATCGGCCTGCGGCTGGTGGCGGCCTTCGCCGACCGGTTCAAGCGGGTGATCGTCGCCAATACCGGCCTGCCGACCGGAACCGGATCCACGCCGGGTTTCGACCAATGGCTGGCGTTCAGCCAGGGCGTGCCGATTTTCCCGGTCGGCGGAATCCTCGACACCGGCACGAAGCGGGCGTTAAGCACAGCCGAAAAGGCCGCCTACGATGCGCCGTTCCCCGACGAAAGCTACAAGGCCGGTGCCCGCCGCTTTCCGACGTTGGTCCCGATCACTCCGCAGCATGCCTCCGTCGAGGAGAACATGGCGGCCTGGAAAGTGCTGGAGACCTTCAACAAGCCTTTCCTGACCGCCTTCAGCGACGGCGACCCCGTCACCAAAGGCGGCGAGAAGATTTTCCGGGAGCGCGTGCCCGGCGCCCGCGGCCAGCCCCATGTGACGCTGCAGGGTGGCCACTTCCTGCAGGAGGACTGTCCGTCCGAGATTGCCGAGTTGATCGATCGCTTCATCCGCAACAATCCCTGAAATCCTTCGCCCCAGAGATCGCGCCTGGCATGCGAAGCTGAGGCAGCTAAAACAGGCGACATTATCGCCCGCTGCCTTGCCTGACTTCGCAGCCGCGCAGGAACAGCTTCGCGCAAGCCCGTACCCGCGCCCCGATCTCTGCACGCGACGGCAGCGGCACGCGACCGAACAGGGCGGCGCGCCGCGGCGCGGAAGCGATCATGCCGAGCAGCATGCCGGCCGCCTCCTCGGCGTCGTCGAGTTCGATCGATCCGCGCTTCTGTTGCGCCCGCAGCCAGTCCGCGAGCGCGGCGGCGATGCGCTGGATACCATTTTTGTAGAACATGCCGGCAATGTCGGAAGTATTGCCGGCCTCCTGCAACACCATGCGCTGCAGCTCGACTACCTCTTCGTCCAGCGTCAGTTCCGCGCAGGCCGTCAGCACCGCATGAAGCGCCTGTTCGATTTCGGCGTGATCGATGGCCTCGAAATCGATCGAGGCGAGCGCGCGGTCGAGCCGGTCGGTCACCATGCCGTCAAACAGCGCGGCCTTGTTGGGGATCAAGCGATACAGCGTCTTGGTCGAGACCCCCGCGCGCCGCGCCACCGCCTCCATGCCGGTCGCGGCATAGCCATTGGCGGCGAACGCGTGGCGCGCGGCCTCGTAGATGATCTGCCGGGTTTCCTCGTCGGGACGGACTTGCGGCCGGCCGCGGCAGCGGCGGGCCTGGTCGGTATCCTCGGTGGTCTCGATCTCAGCCATGCTTTTACATGATGCCTGTCATTCCATTGACAGTCCCAAGCTAGGCGCTATTTTGGAAAATATCAAGTTTCCTAATTGACGCCCTCGGGAGCGACCGTCATGACCCAGCATTCCACCAGCTTCGAGATCGACCGCCCGGTTCCAGCCACCGCCGTCAAGGAACTGCTGCCGGACGCTCATAATAATGTCGTCGCAGCAGAGGCAGTGCCCGCAGTCACCAAAAAATTCAATTTTCGCAAGGTGTTAATGGCAAGTGCGGCGGTGGTCGCGCTGGCGGGCGCAGCTTGGGCTGGCTTCGGCTACTGGACGGTCGGTCGCTATCTGGTGTCGACCGATGACGCCTATGTGCAGGCCGACAACACCACGATCGCCCCGAAGGTTTCAGGCTACCTCAGCGCGGTTCTGGTCCGCGACAATGAGCCGGTCCAAGCCGGCCAGGTGCTGGCGCGGATTGATCCGCGCGACTACGCCGTCGCGCTCGACCAGGCCAAGGCCGATGTCGCCGCCGCGCTCGCTGCGATCGCCAGCAAGCAGGCCCAGCTCGGCGTTCAACAGGCGGTGATCGATGCCGCCAGGGCAACCGTCGACGTCGATCAGGCCACCGCTGGTTTCGCCGCCCAGGAGAACAAGCGCTACACCGACCTCGCCGCCACCGGCTACGGCAGCGTGCAGAACGCGCAGCAGGCGCAGTCGCGCATCGCCGGCGCGCGGGCCGCGATCGCGCGCGATAGCGCCAATCTGGCCTCCGCGTTGAAACAGGTCGAATTGCTCAAGGCCGAGATCGTCCAGGCCAACGCCGCGCTTTCCCGCGCCGAAGCGGCGCAGCGCCAGGCCGAACTCAATCTCGAATACACCTCCATCATGGCCCCGATCGACGGCGTCGTCGGCAATCGCACGCTGCGCACCGGCCAGTATGTGCAGGCCGGCACGCAATTGATGTCGGTGGTGCCGGTCGCCGGCGCCTATGTGGTGGCGAATTTCAAGGAAACGCAGCTCACCGACGTGCGCGAGGGCCAGGCGGTCGATATCGCGGTGGACATGTTCCCGGGCCAGATCGTGCATGGCCACGTCGACAGCCTCGCACCCGCCAGCGGCCAGGAATTCGCGCTGCTGCCGCCGGATAACGCCACCGGCAATTTCACCAAGGTGGTGCAGCGCATTCCCGTCAAGATCGCGCTGAACCGCGACAATGACGCTCGTGTCGAACTGCGGCCCGGCATGTCGGTGATCCCGACCATCGAAACCAAGTCGCAGGCGCTCGAGCGCCGCGCGGTCGCCGCCGCCAGGACTTCGATCGGCTCGTCGCGCAAGGTTTTCGGAGGATAGCGTCATGTCCACGTCCGCCCTTGCGCTTCCGGCCGCCCACGCTGGAACCAGCGTCGACCCGAACCGCGCCAGCATGACCGTCTGGATCGCCGTGCTCGCCGCGATGATCGGCTCGTTCATGGCGATCCTGAACATCCAGATTACCAACGCCTCGCTGCTCAACATCGAAGGCGGCATCGGCACCGGGGTCGACAACGGCTCCTGGATCTCGACCTCGTACCTGATCGGCGAGATCGTGGTGATCCCGCTGACCGATTTTCTCTCGCGCGTGTTCTCGTTCCGCCGTTATATGCTGGCAAGCGCGACGCTGTTCGCGATCTTCTCGGTCGCCTGCGCCTTCACCCATGATTTGCCCTCGATGATCGCGATGCGCGGATTGCAGGGATTTGCCGGCGGCGTATTGATCCCGATGGCGTTCACGCTGGTGCTGACCAAACTGCCGAAACCGCAGCAGCCGATCGGGCTCGCGGTGTTCGCGCTGTCGGTCACCTTTGCACCCGCGATCGGCCCGACCATCGGCGGTTATCTCACCGAGAATTATGGTTGGCAGACGATTTTCTTCGTCAACGTGCTGCCGACAATCGTTATGGTGACCGCGCTCTCGCTGACGCTGGAGCGGCAGCCGGCACAGCTGAAACTCCTGAAGGAAGGCGACTGGGTCGGCATCTTCACCATGGTGGTGGGGTTGGCCGCGTTGCAGACCGTGCTCGAGGAAGGCAACAAGGACGACTGGTTTTCATCGCCCTTCATCCAGCGCCTCGCGCTGATTGCCGTGGTGAGCCTGGCGCTGTTCATCTGGATCGAGCTGACGGTTGAAAAGCCGCTGATCCGGCTGCGGCTGCTGAAGCAGCGCAATTTCGGCTTCGGCACCATCGCGGTGACGCTGTTGGGCTTCGCGCTGTTTGGATCGGTTTATATCCTGCCGGCCTATCTCGGCCAGGCGCAGGGCTACAATTCCGAGCAGATCGGCGAAGTGCTGGCGTGGACCGGCCTGCCGCAGCTGATCCTGATTCCGCTGGTGCCGAAGCTGATGCAGCGGTTCGACACGCGTTACATCGCCATCACCGGACTTTTGATTTTTGCCTATAGCTGCTTCATGAACACCGCGATGTCGCCCGATTATGCCGGCGACCAGCTGTGGATTCCGAACATCGTGCGGGCCATCGGCCAGGCCATGGTGCTGACGCCATTGACCTCGGTAACGACGGGATTGATCGCCCCGCAGGACGCCGCGGCGGCCTCCGGCATCAGCAACATGCTGCGCAACCTCGGCGGCGCCATCGGCACCGCGGTGCTGGCCACGGTCGTCACCAAGCGCGAGCAGTTTCATTCCAACATCATCGGCCAGCAGGTCACCCTCGGCCGCGATGAAGTGCGCAACCGCATCGCGCAGTCGACGGACTATTTCATGAATCACGGCGTGCCCGATCCGGCCGCGGCCCATCAGCAGGCCATCATCGCGCTCGGCAACGCCGTAAAACACCAGGCGCTGGTGATGGGTTTCAGCGATACCTTTGCGGTGATCGGCGTGGTGCTGGTGCTCTCGGCGATTGCCGTGGTCTTCACCCGCAAGGTGAGGGCCAGCGGCGCCGGCGCGCATTGACTTCTTTTCGTCATGGCCGGGCTTGTCCCAGGCATGACGATCTACCACAGCGACTGCCGGGCGCGTTCCGGCCATTCGCGGTCGTAGGCTTCGCCGCCGACGCGGTTCTGGCTCATCTCGGCGAGGATTTTTCCAGGCGTCGGCAAGGTCCTGGGATCGACCCGCTTGTCCGGATTCCACAGGTCGGAGCGCACGATGGCGCGAGCGCACTGGAAATAGATTTCGTGCACGGTCATGACGATCACCGTGCGCGGCGCCTTGCCGTCCATCTTGAACGACGCCAGCAGGTCCGGATCCACCGAGACCCGCGCATGGCCGTTGACGCGCAGCGTCGAGCCGGAACCCGGAATCAGGAACAGCAGCGCGACGCGGGGATCGCGCACGATGTTGCGCAAGGAATCGACGCGATTGTTGCCGCGGCGGTCCGGCATCATCAATGTCGTCTCGTCATGAATCCTGACGAAACCGGGGAGGTCGCCGCGCGGCGAGCAATCCAGTCCCTCCGGGCCCGAGGTCGCCAGCGCCGCGAATGGCGACTTCTCGATCAGCACGCGATAGGACGGCGTGATGCGGTCGGCGACCTTGACGGTAGAGGCCTCGCCGGTCTGGCCGTAGATCGCTTCCAGCGCTTCGATCGTTGCAATGACCGACATGCGTTTCCTCCTTAGACCTAGCCACCTCTGATGGCGCGCAGCAGCTCCTGCGCATGCTGCGCGGCGCTGCCGACGTTGGTGATGATGACATCCGGCACAACCTCGTCGACGGCGCGGCCGAGCCGGTCCGAAAGCTGACCGTCGCTGCCGCGCGCCCGCGCAGCCAAACGTTCCCTTAGAATTTCGCGCGGCGCGGTGATCGAAACCACCACGACGTCGGCATAGGCGCGCCGCATCGCCTCGAGCACGGTACGCGAGACGTTAGCGACCACGGTGCGGCCGGCGCGGATATCGTCGTCGATCGCACGGCGCAGCGCATAGCCGTGACCATGTGCTTCCCAGTGCATCGAGAACTCGCCGTCGTTGCGCCCTTGGCGGAAGTCCTCAACGCTGACCTGCTCATTGTCTTCGAAGGTCGAGGCTTCCCGCGTCACCACGCGGCGTGGAAAAACGATGCTGGCATCGCCGGCGCAGGCGTCGCGCGCCAGGCCGAGCAGCGTGTCCTTGCCGGCGCCGCTCGGGCCGACCACCAGCACGAGCCGGCCCGGCCCGATGGCCCCGGCGCGGACATCCGATATGGCCGGGGTTTCGCTCACGCCACGCGATGTCCCTCGCGCCAGACGCTGCGCACCACGGGAATATCGCGGGCGACATGGACGCGGATCAAATCGGCGCGCTTGCCGACCGCAATCTCGCCGCGATCGTTGAGGCCGACCGCTTCGGCCGGCGCCTTGCTGACGGTGCAGACGGCGGAGGCAAGATCGATATCGGACACCAGCCGCGGCAATTGCAGCGCCGCCATCAACAGGCTGGAGGGAATGTAATCGGACGACAGGATGTCCAATAGCCCCTCGCGTGCGAGATCGACGGCGGCGATGTTGCCGGAATGCGAGCCGCCGCGCACGACGTTGGGCGCGCCCATCAAAATGCCGATGCCGGCCTGATGCAGGCCGCGCGCAGCCTCGATCGTGGTCGGGAATTCGGCCACCGCGACATGATCGCGGATCGCGTCGGTGACGTTCTCCTCTGTCGTGTCATCGTGGCTGGCGAGCGGGATTTCGTATTGCTGCGCCAGCGCGACGATCGCGCGCATATTGGTCGCGGCATAGGCCTTCTGATAGGCGAAGCGCCGTTCGAACAGCACGTCCAGTTCCGCATCGGTCATGCCGGCACCCTTGCCGCGATAGTACTGGCGCAGCTTGACCTCGTCGCGGAACTGGCGCTGGCCCGGCGTATGATCCATCAGCGACATCAACCGCACGTCCGGCCGCCCGATCAGCTCCTTGGCCTCTTCCACCACGCTCGGCATCGGGATTTCGCAGCGCAGATGCAGGAAATGATCTGATCGCAACAGGTTTTCCTCGCGCGCCGCGGTGATCGCTGCCGCCAGCACCCCTGCCCGGCCGTCGACTTCCTCGGCGCCGTCCTCGCGCCAGACCCTGAGCGAATCCAAGACCGTGGTGATGCCCGAGGTCGCCAATTGCCCGTCATAGGAGACGACGGCAGCGATCGGGTCCCAGAACACTTTTGGCCGCGGTACGTAATGTGCTTCGAGGTGATCGGTGTGCAGTTCGATCAGGCCGGGCATGACCAGGTCGCCGCCGGCATCATCGCTGCCGACCGGGGCGTCGCCCTCGCCGAATTCGGCGATGCAGCCATCCGCGAAGGCGATCCAGCCGCGCTCGATCACGCGGTCCGCCAGGACGATCCTGGCATTGCCGATAACGGTTTCGGACCCGGTCGAACTCATCTCAAGCATCTTCCTTCATGCAGCGGCAGCAAACGAGGTCACGTCGACGACCCGGTCGGCGATCAGATGACGGATTTCATCGTCATGGACGATTGCCACCATGGCGACGCCGGCGCGTTTCTTCTTGCCGATCAGGTCCACCACCACGGCGCGGTTGACGGCATCGAGCGAAGCGGTGGGCTCGTCGAGCAACAGAATCGGCAGATCGGAAATGAAACCGCGGGCGATGTTGACGCGCTGCTGCTCGCCCCCGGAGAAGGTCGATGGCGGCAGCGCCCACAGCCGCTCGGGAATGTTCAGCGTTTTGAGCAGGCTTGCGGCCTGCTGGCGCGCGTCGGGCCGCGCGATGCCGTTGGCGATCAAAGGCTCGGCGACGACATCGATGGTGGCGACGCGGGGCACCGCGCGCAGAAACTGGCTGACATAGCCGATGCTGTGCCGCCGCACGCTTAGGATCTCGCGCGGCTCAGCGCGCGCGAGATCGATGACATTGCCTTCGTGGCGGATGCCGATGCGGCCGCCGTCGCAGCGGTAATTGCCAAAAATCATTTTCAGGATCGAGGATTTACCGGCGCCGGAGGGGCCCGATAGCACCACGCATTCGCCCGACTTGACCTGGAACGACACGCCGCGCACGACCGGCAACTCCACCCCGCCCTGCAGATGCATGGTGAAGGTTTTTTCGGCGTCGGCGATTTCGATCATCACGGTCATCGGTTTAGCTCACGCGGGCAGGATCGAGGAGACGAGCAATTGCGTATAGGGCTCGCGCGGATCGTCGAGCACCTGGTCGGTCAATCCGGTTTCGATGACGCGGCCGCCCTTCATCACCATGACCCGGTGCGACAACAGCCGCGCTACCGCCAGATCATGGGTGACGACGATGGCCGCGAGGCCGAGTTCGCTGACGAGATTGCGCAGGAGATCGAGCAGCCGCGCCTGCACCGACACGTCGAGGCCGCCGGTCGGCTCGTCCATGAACACCAGCCGCGGCTGGGTCACGAGATTGCGTGCGATCTGCAGCCGCTGCCGCATGCCGCCGGAATAAGTTCTGGGCGCGTCGTCGATGCGATCGATGTCGATCTCGACGCGCTCCAGCCAGGACGACGCCGTGCTCCTGATATTGCCATAATGGTTCCAGCCGACCGCCATCAGCCGCTCGCCGACATTGGCGCCGGCCGACACCGCCATTCGCAATCCCATCGCAGGGTCCTGGTGCACATAGCCCCAATCGGTGCGAAACAAGAATCGCCGCTCCGCTTCGCCGAGCGCGGCGAGATCGCGCAAGACGCCGTCGCGCATCCGGTACGAGACTTTTCCGGCGCTCGACGCAAGCTGCGCCGAGAGTAATTGCAGCAGCGTGGTTTTACCGGAGCCGGATTCACCGACGATCGCCAGGACTTCGCCGGGATAGAGCGAGAACGACACATCACGGCAGGCGGTCAGCCGGCCGTAGTTCTTGCCGAGGCGTTCCGCGACCAGAAGCGGTTCAGCGTTGTCTTGTTCAGCCATGCGTGCGCTCCTTGTGCGGCGCCGCGCTCTCGGTGCCGCGATGGCCTGCGGCCTGGCGGCTCTCGCAATAGTCCGTGTCAGAACAAACGAACATCCGGCCGCCCTGGTCGTCGGTGACGATTTCGTCGAGATAGGAATCGTCCGCCCCGCACAGCGCGCAGGGCGCATCGAAGCGGTAGCGGGTGAACGGATGGTCCTCGAAGTCGAGCGACTTGACCGTCGTGAACGGCGGGATCGCGTAGATGCGTTTTTCGCGCCCGGCGCCGAACAGCTGCAGCGCCGGACAATTATCCATTTTCGGGTTGTCGAATTTCGGGGTCGGCGACGGGTCCATCACATAGCGCGCGTTGACCTTCACCGGATAGGCGTAGGAGGTCGCGATATGGCCGAAGCGTGAGATGTCCTCGTAGAGCTTGACATGCATCAGCCCGTATTCGCCGAGCGCATGCATGCGCCGCGTCTCGGTCTCGCGCGGCTCGAGGAAGCGCAGCGGTTCCGGGATCGGCACCTGATAGACCAGCACCTGGCCGCCATGCAGCGGCGCTTCCGGAATCCGGTGCCGGGTCTGGATCACGGTCGCATCGGCCGTTGATGTCGTCGTCTCGACGCCGGCGGTCTTGGCAAAGAATTTACGAATCGAGATCGCGTTGGTGGTGTCGTCGGAACCCTGGTCGATCACCTTCAGCACGTCATCGGGTCCAAGGATCGCCGCCGTCACCTGCACGCCGCCGGTGCCCCAGCCATAGGGCATCGGCATCTCGCGGCTGGCGAACGGCACCTGATAGCCGGGAATCGCGATCGCCTTCAGGATGGCGCGGCGGATCATTCGTTTGGTCTGCTCGTCCAGGTAGGCAAAATTGTAGGCGGGCGCATTCATTCCGCGGCCTCCTGCATGTCAGGCAAGGCATCTGATGCTTCGAATTCCTTGCGCAGTTTGCGCAACAGACCGAGCTCGGACTGGAAGTCGACATAATGCGGCAGTTTCAGATGCTCGACAAAGCCGGTCGCCTGCACATTGTCGGAATGCGACATCACGAATTCCTCGTCCTGGGCGGACGCTATCACCTCTTCGCCGAGTTCGCGGGCGCGCAGCGCACGGTCGACCAGCGCCATCGACATGGTCTTGCGCTCGCTTTGGCCGAAGGCGAGCCCATAGCCGCGGGTAAAGCACGGCGCTTCCGTGGCCGAGCCCTTGAACTGGTTGACCATCTGGCATTCGGTCAGCGCGACCGCGCCAAGCGGCACCGCAAAACCGACATCCTCGGCGAAAAATTCCACCTCGACCTCGCCGAAACGAATCTCGCCGGCGAAGGGATGGTTGCGGCCATAGCCGCGCTGCGAGGAGTAACCGAGCGACAGCAGAAAACCCTCGTCGGCGCGCGCGAGATTTTGCAGCCGCAGGTCGCGGTCGGCGGGAAAACTGAGCGGTTCGCGCGTGAGATCGCCGACCGGGGTATCTGCATCGGCTTGCGGCGAAGGCTCGATCAGGCCGTCGCGGCCGAGAATATCGGTGACGCGAGGCGCCGCGATGACGGAGGCCTCCGACGTCGCCGGCAGACCGGGAACAAAACCTTCGGCGAGTTGCGGGTCGAGCAGGCGATGGGTGTAATCGAAGGTGGGGCCAAGAATCTGGCCACCCGGAATGTCCTTGAAGGTTGAGGAAATCCGCCGCCGTACCGCCATGGTGCCGGTATCGACCGGCTCGGTGGCGCCGAAGCGCGGTAGCGTGGCGCGAAACGCGCGGACCAGGAAGATCGCCTCGATCATGTCGCCGCGCGCCTGCTTGATGGCCAGCGAAGCCAGTTCGCGATCATACAGCGAGCCCTCGGCCATCACGCGATCGACTGCGAGACTGAGTTGCCCGGAGATCTGCGCGAGTGTCACTTCCGGAACGTTGCGATCGCCGCGGCGCTCATGCGCCAGCAGTCGATGCGCGTTCTCGATGGCGCGTTCGCCTCCCTTGACGGCGACATACATGCGCTAGCCTCCCTTCGCGACGAGCCGGGTGGTACGGGGAATGGCGACGATGGTGTCGCCGGCCACCAGCACGACATCGATGCCGCGCGGAAACAGCGCGGCATTGACGTCGAGCCGTTCGAACAGATCGGCAGGCTGCAAGGCCACCTGCAGCATCGCGGTGCCGTCGATGCCCGGCCCCTGCAATACGAAACGATGTCCCTGCGTCAGGCTTTCGACCTGCAGGATCAGCGTGGTCGAGCGGTCGGGATATTCATTGCTGCCGAAGGCAAACCGATCCAGCGCCGGAAGCGCCGCGGCGTCGCCGATCACCGCAAAATGGCTGATCGCGGAATCCGCGACCACCGGGGCGCCGGTGTGGAACTTGAGCCACTTCGTCACTTCAGATGTTTCCGACATCGCCGGATCAAGCCAGATCGGCGTATCGTGATCGAACAAGGTCAGCGCGATCGCCGCGGTGCCCCGCATCATCGCCGCCGGCGTACCGACTTCCGCCGCGATCCGCGCCACGCTGCCGGGGCGCGCCATTGCCTCCATCACCGATCGAAAGGTGCATTGCGCCGACAACACTTTTTCGGCGAACCCCGCGGGCAACTCAGCTACCGTTGTCATCACTCGGCCCTCACCCTTCACCCCGCACCAGCGTGTAGAAATCGACCCGGGTCGCCGCGGTCTCCGCGGCCTTCCGGTCCTGCATCGAGATCACCGCGGCACGCAGCGGGGCCAGCACGCCGGTTTCGACCGCATTTGCAAACTCGCCCGACTGCACCATGGCATCGCACAGCGCGATCATCCGCGCCTTCTCCCGATCACGCCCGAGCGTATAGCCGAAACCGACCTCGCCGGTCGCAAGCCGTACCGCCGCGCGCGACACCGTGGCCTCGCCGAGGTTAAACGGCGCGCCGTCGCCGCCGATGCGGCCGCGCACCATCACCAGGCCGTTCTCCGGCTCGCGCAGTTCCTCGTGAGCGGGAACCGCGATGGCGCCGAGATAGCGGGCGATTTCGGCCGCATCGCAATGCGCCAGCAGCGCCATCGCCGCCTTGCGCTGAACCTGCCTGCCGTGTTCGCCGCTTGTGGTCATTATCGGTCCTGCCGTGAGTAAAGCTCTTGCCGGAATCAAGTTGTCTATGATAATAGACAACTTGTTAGCGATGCGCCATGACTGTTTCATGACAAAGAAGTGATTTTTCCGATGCGGTTCCCGGAGCTTGCCACGCCATGACGATGCAGGACGCAGCTTCCGGCGTGGCGCTGTGGCGGCAGGTCGCCGACGGCATCGAGCGCGGCATCGCCAACGGCAGTTTTGCGGCCGGCGAGAAGCTGCCGGGCGAAATCGAGATCGCCGAGACCTACCGCGTCAACCGCCATACCGTGCGTCGGGCGCTGGCGACATTGGCCGAACGCGGCCTGGTGCGCGCCGAGCGCGGCAGCGGCACCTATGTCGAGGCGCCGAAGCTCGCCTATCCGCTGCGCTCGCGCACGCGGTTCTCGGAAATCGTCGGCACCAGCGGCCGCGAACCGCGCGGCCAGTTGATCGCCGCTTCTGAAGAACCGGCGACGCGCGAGCTGGCGCGGCAGCTCGGCCTGAAGACCGGGGCGCCGCTGGTCCGCATCGAGTCCCTGCGGTTTGCCGACCGCACGCCGATCTGTGTCAGCACCACCTGGCTTTCCGCCGAACGCTTCCCTGACGCGGGGCAGGTTTTCGCCAGCAGCCGCTCGATGACCAAGCTGCTGGCGCATTACGGCGTTCGCGATTATCGGAGAGCATCAACCCGAATTACCGCGGCCATTGCAGACGCCGCCGACGCGGCGCGGCTGGACCTCGCTTTGGGACGTCCGGTCCTCGTGGTCGACGGTACTGACGTCGATAACGAGGCAAGACCGCTCGTGACCAAGCGCTCGCGCTTTGCGGCCGAGCGCGTCGAATTCGTGGTGGAGAATGGGTAGCGGTTCAAAACCCGTCATGCCCGGCCTTGTGCCGGGCATCCACGTCTTTCTTCGATTTGCAACAGAAGGCGTGGATGGCCGGGACGAGCCCGGCCATGACGAGAGAGCGCCTCAGACGATGGCGCGCTGGCCGATGATCGCGAAGCGGAGTTTTCCGGAGATCCAGTCGATGATCGCGACCGTGACCAGGATCATGATGACGGCGAAGGCGACCTGGTCGAAATCATAGGTCCTGATCTGCTCGGAGAGCTGCAGGCCGATGCCGCCGGCGCCGACGATGCCGATGATGGTCGCCGAGCGCACGTTGGATTCGAAGAAATAGAGGATCTGCCCGGCGATGATCGGCAGGATCTGCGGCAACAGGCCGAAGCGCACGGCCAGCAGGCTGGTGCCGCCGCTGGCCAGCACGGATTCGCGGGCGCGTTCTTCGGTCGATTCGATCGCCTCGGAAAACAGCTTGCCGAGCGCGCCGGTGTCGGAGACCGCGATGGCAAGAATGCCGGCGAACGGGCCAAGGCCGACCACGCCGACAAACACCAGCGCCCAGATCAGGGCGTCGACGCCGCGGATGGTATCGAGGCCCCGGCGGATGACGAACCGAACAGCGCCATGCGGCGTGGTATTCTTGGCGGCAAGAAAGCTGATCGGGAACGCAACGACGGTCGCGATCAGCGTTCCCAGGAACGCAATCGCCAGTGTCTCGCCCATCGCCTTGAGCAGAAGATCGAGATGGCCGCCGCTCGAGGGGGGAAACATCAGCGCGATGAATTTGCCGAGCGACGCCAGTCCCGGTCCGATCTGGCTGAACGGAATCGCCAGCCACCACACCGCGAAGATCGTGAAGCCGAGGATTCCCGCCGGCGCCGCAAGCGTGGCCGCGCGCCGAAGCGGGGAATCGTCGAACAGGCCCTGATGCCGGGCGAGCACCGTGCCGGCGTCCTCGGTGCGTAGCGGACGGCGGGCGTTCATTGGCTGTGATCCTTGCCGGACAGCCGCTGGCGGACCCGTTCGGTGACGAGATCGATGATCGCAACGCAGATGATGATCATCAGAAGAATGGCGCTGACGTCGGTGTAATAGAATTTCCGGATCGCCACGAACAGGTCCTGGCCGATGCCGCCGGCTCCGACCATGCCGACCACCGAGCCCGAGCGCACGTTGATCTCGAAGCGCAGCAGGGCGTAGCTCGCAAAAGTGGACGTCACTTGCGGCAGCGCCCCGAACCGGACGATTTCGATGAACCGGCTGCCGGTCGAGCGCACGCCTTCGACCGGCTTCATGTCGATGTTCTCAATGGCCTCGGTAAATTGCTTGCCGAGCGTGCCAAAACTGTGAATGCCGATCGCGAGGATTCCCGCCAGCGGCCCGAGACCGAAGGCGCTGACGAACATCAGCGCGAAAACCAGGTCGGGAACGGTGCGGCAGAATTCGAAGATGCGCTTGATGCTCCATCGCAGCACGTTGCCGGGCGCGAGATTGGCGGCCGCGAAGAAGGCGATTCCGAGCGCGCCGCCGGCGCCGAACAGGGTGCCGAGATAGGCAATCAGGACGGTATCGAGCAAAAGCTTCAGCCAGCCCCCGATATCCCAGTACCAGTCGGCGATATCGGCGCCGAAGTGCGCAAATGTCAGCTTGGGAATGATCCGGCCGAAATAGCTGGTGAAGTTCGATATATTCTGGAAGAGATTGTTGAGATCGACTTCGCCGACATGTGCGGCAATCACCGCCAAAATGGCGAGGATCGCCAGCACCAGCAGGGATTGCCGGCGGCGGCGCCCGACTTCGCGCCGGTAACCGGCAAGCAGAGCCTCAAGCCGCGCCGGCGGTACGCTGAGAAGGCTGGAGGTCATGATGTCCTGCGTCCGTCGCAAGCGAGGGAGCGGCGAAAAGCTCGCCGCTCCCTGTCGGCTTCAGGAATGCTTCTTGCGCATGTCGTTGACGAACTGGATCATGTCGACGGTGTTTTCATAGTCCTTGTGGGTCACCGCTACGAACTCCTTGTCCTTGCCGTCCGACAAGCGGTCATAGGCTGCCTTGTTCTTGGTGGGCGCATCCATGAACGCTTTCACGATGGCCGCCTTGAGATCGGCAGGCAGATCGCTGAGATAGGCGTAGGGCGAGCCGGCCAACAGGCCGGACTTGAAGATGACCCGGAAGTCTTCCTTCTTGGCCATGCCCTTGGCGACCATGCGCGTCAGGTTGGAGTCGGTATCGGAGTTCCACCAGTCGGCGGCACAATCGACGGTGCCCTTGTCGAGCGCGATCACGCCGTTCTCGTGGCTTCCGGTGATGATCGACTTGGAGAAGAAGCTGTCGGCATCGATGCCGATCTTGTGCAGGAAGAAACGCGGCGCGTTGTAGCCGGAAGTCGAATTCGGGTCGACGAAGCCGATGGTCTTGCCCTTCAGATCCTTGATGTCCTTGTAGGGGCTGTCGGCCTTGACGTAGATCACCGAATAATAGCCGACGCTGCCGTCCTGGTTTCGGGTGGTGACGAAGGGCTCGGTCTTGACGCCCGTCATATAGGCGGTGGAATAGGAAGCCGGGCCGTAAAAGGCGATCTGGATGTTGCCGGCGCGCTGGCCCTCGATCACGGCGGCATAATCGTTGGCGATGCGCAGCTTGACGGGAACGCCGAGTTCCCTGGCGAGATATTCCATGAACGGCGCGTAGCGGTCGGCGACACCGGAAGCGTTTTCGGCCGGCACCACGGCGAAAGTCAGTTCCTTGTATTTCGCCTTCCAGTCATCGGCGTGGGCCGCGCTCGCGGTAAAGGCCAGCGCGATGGCGCCCGCGGATAGCAAATGGCGGCGGTTCAGCATGTCTTTTTCTCCTGTTGGGGTGGGTGAGGCAGTTTCTTGTTGGAGCGAGACGCCGGAACGGGCGTTCGCGGATCGGGCAGCGGCTACGCGATGGCAGGTACGCCCAGAATGGAATCGTCGATCGGGACGCCGTCCGGTCTTGCCGACGGGTTGCCCCTCGCCTCGGAATCGAGGCCGTAGAGACGCTGCGCTTCCAGCTCGGTGAGTTGGTCCGGCGTCCCGTCGAACACCACTTTCCCCGCCGCCATGCCGATCAGCCGGCCGCAATAGCCGCGCGCCAGTTCGAGCGAATGAAGGTTGCAGATCACGGTGATGCCGAAATCCCGGTTGATGCGCGCCAGTGCATCCATCACCACCTTGGTGTTGTGCGGGTCGAGCGAGGCGATCGGCTCATCCGCCAGGATGATGTCGGGCTCCTGCACCAGGGCGCGGGCGATGGCGACGCGCTGCTGCTGGCCGCCGGACAGCTGATCGGCGCGCTGCACGGCGAGCCCGGCGATCTCGAACTGTTCGAGAGCCGCCAGCGCGACCGCCTTGTCGGCATCCGGCCACAATTTCAGCAGCGCGCGCGCCGGCGACACGGTCGCCAGCCGTCCCATCAGCACATTGGTCAGCACGTCGAGGCGGCCGATCAGGTTGAACTGTTGGAAGATCATGGCCGAACGGGCGCGCCACTTGCGCAGATCCCGCCCCCTCAGCGCCGTGACGTCGACGCCATCATAGAGAATGCGGCCTTCGGTCGGCTCGGCCAGGCGATTGATCATGCGGAGAAGCGTCGACTTGCCGGCGCCGGATCGGCCGATCACGCCAACAAAACCGCCGGGCGCAATGGAAAACGACGCATTGTCGACTGCGGCTTTTGTGCCGAATCGGCACGTCAAACCTTCCACCACCAGCATGCAATGCTCCGAGACGCTCAGCAGCCCTCATGGCTAGCGTCTGGATTCAACAGTTGTGTGACAGTCGCGGTGCGGTGCGCCCGCCGTCCACACTTGCATGAGGCGTCATATATCTGCCATGACATTGTCATCAATCCTGCCGATGAGGTGCAGCCTTGGCTCGGCATCGGTTGTTCAGGGGGCGCGCGCATGGCCGGAAAAATGTTCTCGGTTGAACCGACGATCGACGCAAGCGCGAAATTGCACGAGGTGAAACTCGGCGCCTATTGCGAAGTCGGCGCGCGGACGATTTTGCACGAAGTGACGATGGACGACTATTCCTACGTCGTGAACGACGCGCAGATCACCTATACGGGAATCGGAAAATTCTGCTCGATCGCGGCGATGACGCGGATCAATCCCGGCAACCACCCCATGCACCGGGCCGCGCAGGCGCACTTCACTTACCGCGCCAGCGCGTATTTTCCGGGCGAAAGCGACGATGCCGAATTCTTTGAATGGCGGCGGGGCCATCATGTCCGCATCGGTCACGACGTCTGGATCGGCCACGGCGCGATCGTGCTGCCGGGCCGCAGCGTCGGCACCGGCGCGGTGGTGGCCGCCGGCGCTGTCGTAACCAAGGACGTGGCAGCCTATACCATTGTCGCGGGCAATCCGGCGCGGGTAATCAAACCGCGGTTTCCCGAAGAGGTGTCCAACCGGCTGGGGGAGCTCGCGTGGTGGGATTGGGATCACGAAATGCTGCGGCGGGCGCTACCCGACTTCCGAAAGCTTTCGGTCGAGGATTTTCTCAGCAAATACGAGGCTGCGACCGCCTCCATCCGTCCACCCCTTACGCGGCGAAGTGCAGCATCGTGACCGACATATCGATTGAAGGCGGCCGGGCACTGCTCGGCGGAGAGATTCTGGAGACCTCGCTGCAGACCGAGGGCCACCAGATCAGCGCGGTCGGCTCCGACCACGGACCCGGTGCGCTGAGCCTTGACGCACGCGATCTGCTGGTGCTGCCGGGCATCGTCGATCTACATGGCGATGCGTTCGAGCGGCAGATGATGCCGCGCCCGGGCGTCGACTTTCCCGTCGATGTCGCGCTCGCAGACAGCGACCGGCAGGCGATCGGCAACGGCATCACCACCGTGTTTCACGCCACGACCTGGTCGTGGGAGCCCGGCCTTCGCGGCGCCGACAATGCGCGAGGGCTGCTTGAGGCCGTCGAGAGCTTGAGGCCGCAGCTTGCGGCGGACACCCGCTTACACTTGCGCCAGGAGACCTACAATCTCGATGCCGAAGCCGAGATCAGCCAATGGCTGGCCGGTCGACGGGTCGACCTGTTCGCCTTCAATGACCACATGGCTTCCATCGTTGCAAGCGCAACCAGGCCGCGGAAGCGCGCGCAGATGGTCGAGCGCAGCGGGCTGTCGAACGAGGAATTCGAGTCGCTGGTGCAGCGCATCGCCTCTCGCGCGGACGAGGTCCCCGGCTCGATCGCGCGGCTGGCGGAAGCCGCGCGCAACGCCAACGTCCGGATGCTGTCGCATGACGACAACAGCCCGGCGATGCGCGAGGCCTTTCGCAGCCTGGGCGTTGATATTGCCGAATTCCCGGTCAACGAGGAAACCGCGCGCGCGGCCGCTGCGGCAGGCGACGCCATCGTGTTCGGCGCGCCCAATGTCGTGCGTGGCGGCAGCCATACCGGATGGACGAAAGCTTCCGACATGATCGCCAAGGGCCTGTGCTCGGTGCTTGCCTCCGATTATTACTATCCGGCGCAGCTGCTGGCGGCATTCCGCCTCGCCGCCGACGGCGTGCTGCCGCTGGCGAAAGCCTGGGATCTGATCTCGGCGGCGCCGGCAAAGGCCGCGGGCCTTTCGGATCGCGGGATCCTGGCTCAGGACCATCGCGCCGACATCATCCTGGTCGATGACGAACTGCCGCTGCGGCCGCGAATCGTTGCCGTGATCGCGGCGGGGCGGCTGGTGCATCTGACGGAAGCAAACCGCCTGATCCGTTCATCGACGGCGCGCCGCGAGGCGGTTGCAGCCGAGTGAGGCTGCCCTATGCTGCCGGGATGACAGGCTTTCCGCGTCATGCCATCTATTATGCCGCCGCTCCCGGCAGCGATCTCGATCGCTTCGGCGCGCGGCTATTGGGCTATGACGCTCTCACCGGAGAGGAGTTACCTTTTCCCGATGGCATCGTGCAATCGACGCCGGATTGGCATGACCTCACGAGCGATCCGCGAAAATACGGTTTTCATGCCACGCTGAAGGCGCCGATGATGCTGGCGCAAGATCAAACCGAAGCCGGGCTGCTGGAGGCCTGCGCAACCTTCGCCGCAATTCCCCGGTCCATTCCCGTGATCCGGCCGGTCGTCGACTCGATCAGCGGCTTCATCGCGGTGGTGCCGACAGAGGCGTCTGGCGAACTGGAGCGGCTTGCGGCCGATTGCGTGCGCGAGTTCGATTGTTTTCGCGCGCCGCTCACACCGAAGGACCGCGCGCGGCGAAATCCCTCCGCGCTGACGCCGCGGCAGCGCGATCATCTCGATCGCTGGGGCTATCCCTATGTGATGGAAGAGTTCCGCTTCCACATGACGCTGACGGGACGGCTCGACGCGGCGCGGCGCGCGCCGGTGCTGGCAATGCTGCGCCAGCGCTTTGCCGTGCTCGGTGTGACGACGCTTGCGGTCGACCGCATCGCCGTATCTCGACAGGACGGTGCGAATTCCCGGTTTCGGATCGTCGATCAGTTCGTCCTGACGCCGGCCAGCGTTGCCGCGCGGCTCTAGGCTTTCCGAGCTTATCCCGCCTACGATACCTTGGCGCGACAGGCCGAAAGCGATATCCCGAGGAAGTAGCCGCCGGAAGGCACCCATAGCGACTGGAAGGCAATGCTCCTATGCTTGGTATTTCGTATCTCCCCGAACACATGGGCACGGCTGTGCTGGTGCCGGCAGGCCCGTTCGTGGCGGGAACGCATGTCGCGCTGGTGTTGACCTACACCGCCGGCAAATTCGGCATCGACGACAGCGGCGATCTCAAAATCGTGTGGCGCGGCACCTCCGACATGGGCAAACCGCAATTCGCCGATCCCACGGCCGAAAACTACACCACCGTCGAGGCCTCCAACGGCGCCGTGCTCGAAAGCCGGGTCGATCGCAACTTCACCCGGCCCTGGGTGAATACGCTGTCGATCAGGGTCGGCCGCGGCTTCCTGCGCAGCGGCGATACCATCACGATTCGCTTAGGCGACACACGCAAGGGCTCGCCCGGTCTGCGGCTGCAGACCAATGTCGAGCCGACCTTCGAATTCAAGGTGCTGGTGGACGCGTTCGCCACCTATCAATTCACCGAACTGCCGCAATCGCCCGAGGTCGCGCTGGTTGCGGGACCTGCGGCGCGATGGAAGGCGCTGCTTCCGAGCCAGAACATCGTCGGCGAGCCGTTTCGCCTTTGCATCGTCGCCGAAGATCGCTGGGGCAATCCGACGGCAACAGGTGTCGGCCCGCTGAAGCTGAAGACCGTTTCGCCGATCGGCGGATTACCCGAAGCCGCGCTGATGCCGCGCGAGGATGGCACCTATGTCGTCGAGGGACTGGTCGCGAAAGCGCCCGGCGATGTCAGCATCGAAATCCTGGACCAGAGCGGACGATCGCTTTGCCGGACGACCCCGCTGCGCGCCGTCACCGCCGCGCCATACCGGCATTATTGGGGCGACCTGCATGCGCAAAGCGAAGAGACCATCGGTACCAATTCGGCCGACGACTATTTCGCCTATGCCCGCGACAAGGCGTTCCTCGACATCGTCGGCCACCAGGGCAACGACTTCCAGATCACGGATGCGTTCTGGAAAAGGCTGAACGAGCTGACCCGGCAATACGACGAAGCCGGGCGCTTTGTCGCGCTGCCCGGCTACGAGTGGTCGGGCAACACCGGCATGGGCGGCGACCGCAACGTGTTCTATCGTACCGAGGGCCGGCCGATCCGCCGCTCGTCGCGGATTCTGGTTTCCGATCCGTCCAACGAGGACTGCTACACCGCCGACGAACTGTTCCAGGCGCTCGGGCGCGCCAACGAAGACGCCATCGTCATCGCCCATGTCGGCGGCCGCTACGCCGACATCAAGTTTGCCCATGACGGCCGCTTCGAACGCGCCGTCGAGGTGCATTCGACCTGGGGCACCTTCGAATGGCTGCTGCATGATGCCTTCGACAAGGGTTTTCGCGTCGGAATCGTCTGCCATAGCGACGATCACAAGGGACGGCCGGGCGCGACGCAACCCGGCGCCTCCACCTTCGGCGCGATCGGCGGACTGAGCTGTTATCTGATGCCGAAACTCGACCGCGACGCGGTGTTCGAGGCGCTGCGGCAGCGCCGCCATTACGGCACCACCGGCACGCGGCTTTACATGTCGGTGAAGGGCACCTTCGACCAGCCGGTTCAAGTCTACGCCGACGATCCCCTGCTCGGGCCGACGACCTCGCAGCCCTCGACCGAGGTTCTGATGGGCGCGATCGTCGCCGATGGCGGCGCCACCATGTACCTGAGCGCCGAGGTGATCGGCTCTGCGCCGATCGAGCGTCTCGATGTCTTTCACGGCAAGCAGCTGATGCGCACCATCAGGCCCTATTCGGCTGACGATCTCGGCAAGCGCATCCGGGTGATGTGGAGCGGCGCGGAATATCGCGGCCGCGGGCGCGAGGTCAACTGGCGCGGCAAGGCCAATGTGCAGGGCAATCGCATTGAGCGCACGGAAGCCGTCAACTTCCTCAACCCCGACAAGCCGCTTCATTTCGCCGACCAGACCATCACATGGCAATCCGTCACCACCGGAAACATGGCGGGCTTCGATCTCTGGCTCGAACGCGAGCGAACGGGTACCCTGTCGATCGAGACCAACATCGTTTCCGCCGAATGCGATCTCGCCATGCTCGACCGTGACGAGATGCTGTTCGAGGCCGGCGGTCTCGGCCGCCAGTTGCGAGTCTACCGCCTGCCGGACGCGAAGAAGGTCACCACGATGCACATCACGCACGACGTCACCGGCTCCGAACAGGTTTTGGGCGACGTCCCCGTCTTCATTCGCGTGACGCAGGAAGACGGCCATCAAGCCTGGTCGAGCCCGATCTATCTGATCAAGACCCCGTAAAGGGGTTCGCATGGCCGCTGCGCCGGAACTGGCGCCGGCACGGAAATTGACGACGAATGCAATTGAAGGCGAATGCGAGATACTCGACCAAAGGAAACATCGGATGTTCAACCGGCGAACGATGGGAATGGCATTGGTGGCGGCCGCGACGTTGGTCATGGCGTGGCCGACAGCGGCAGCCGCGGAAGACTGGCCGACCCGGCCGATCCGATTCATCGTGCCGTTTCCGGCCGGTGGCTCGACCGACATCATCGCGCGCATCGTGGCCGGCCACGTGTCGAAAAGCCTTGGTCAGCAGATCTATGTCGAAAACAGGTCCGGCGCCAACGGCAACATCGGAATGGAAGCCGCGGCGACCAGCGCGCCTGACGGCTACACGTTCCTGATCTCAGGCGATTCGGTGACCGGCAATCCTCACGTCTACAAGATGAGTTTCGATCCGCTCAAGGTCCTGCAGCCGGTCGCCCAGATCGCGCGTCTGCCGGTCGTGGTGGCGGCGCATCCCTCGCTGGGCGTCAAGTCGATCGCCGAACTGATCGCGCTGAGCGAGCAGCAAGGCCAGATGAACTACGCAACGGGCAGCGGAGTTGGCTCGGGGCAACAGGTCGTGATGCAATGGTTTGGCCAGCTTGCGGGCATCGAGATGGTGCAGGTGCCCTATCGCGGCGGCGGACAGGCGATCACCGACCTGATCGGAGGCCAGGTGAAACTGGGGTCGCTCGGGGCCTCGCCGCTGATCCCTTACTACAAGGAAGGCACGCTGTTGTTGCTGGCGCAATCGACCGAGACACGCTCGGCAAGCCTCCCCGATGTGCCGACGTTCGAAGAGGCCGGGATCAAGGGGCTGGTGTACGATCAGTGGGTCGGCGCCTTCGCACCCGCCAAGACACCGCCAGCCATCGCCGCGCGGCTTGCGACAGAGATAGGCAAGGCGATCGCCGACCCCACGGTACGGGAAGCTTTCCTGAAGGTGGCCGTCGATCCCGTCATCCGCACGCCGGAACAATTCAACGATTATGTCCATGCGGAATACGAGAAATACGGGCGGCTGGTGAAGCAATTGAACATCAGCATCAACTAGACCATGACGGGATGGAGTTGAATCGATTCGCCGTGAGCGCGAAGCACCAGCGATCCGGTGCTCCGGGTGCGGCGCCGCAGGGCCTTACCAAAAAATCGCAAAACAACCCCATGCAAAGTAGAAAACCCCGACTTGCAAACCTGGTGTTGTCTCGCGTCCGGGCATGAGAAAATGGTCCGTCGTCGCGACCCAGCCTGATCCCATCCCGCTCTAGCCACCGAGATTCCCCCTTACCCTGAACCTCGTTCAACACGCGCGCCATGGGCAAATTTTCGACAGGGAGTGCCGTTGCCAACGCAGGAATGTATGATTACGTTTTGGCAGCCCAAACGATCTTTCGATCGGCCGCACGCACATGTCGAAATTCCTTCGCATCGGAGTCCATCAGTCGAACGTTTCCGGATACACGTCAAAGGCATGGTGCATTCGCCGGGTTGGCTCGACGGTTTCCCTGAAGTGGGGCGCCGTCGAGGTCCATGGCGCCGGAGATGGGCGAAAGGTTTACTGGGCACTTTCACCGCAGACGAAAACAATTCGTTGCGGCACGGTGCAGCGTGCCAAAGATTATACCAAAGCCGCAATCGCGCGACGACGCAACCATCGCTATGAATCGCTGGCTGGAAATATCGCGACCCGGCGCCGATCCGCCGATCGCGGCGCCGATCTCGAACAAGCGCTCGCCACGATCCTGTTTGTCGATATCGTCCAATCCACCGAAAAAGCCGCGCGGCTCGGCGATTCGCGCTGGACACAGGTGATGAAGCATTATTACGCCGCCGTCCGCAGAGAGCTGAAGATCCTGCGCGGAAAGGAAGTCGTGACGACGGGGGACGGACTGCTGGCGACGTTCGCGGCGCCGGCTGCCGGGATCCGTTGCGCGACCGCCATCCGCGAGGCCGTGCGCACGCTGGGGCTGGAGATCAGGGTGGGGCTGCATGCGGGCGAGTACAAGGTGAGCGGGGCTGAGGTGTTTGGTCTCGCCTTTCACATCGGCTCGCGCGTCGCCGACAAAGCGCATGCCGGCGAAGTCCTGGTCTCGAGCGCGGTCAAGGACCTGATGTCGCAGTCAGCCATCCGCTTCAGGGATCGCGGCGTTCACAAACTCAAGGGCGTGCCGGAGCGATGGCGCCTGTACCGGGTCGAACTTTGAGGTGTCCTGCGAAAGTGGACGCCGGTTAGTTGATCACGAGCTGCTTCCGATACAAAGCTTGCGGCTCTTGCCGCTTTCTCTGCAGCGACGATACTGCTCGACCTGGCTTTCAAAGATCGCCACGGCACTTGATGCCGAAGAGTGAATCAGTTTCAGGGCCAGACTCCGGCTAACCTGAAAGTGCTGATAGTCAATTGGATTGGTCCAGTCGCCTCCCCAGATAGGAAACCCGTTTTCAGCGAATACGTCCACAACGGCTTCGGCCATGCCTGGCCGAATATCGCTTCTTTTCAAATAATTCTCGCTACCCCTGGGACTGATCTGAAACGTCCCGCGCGCGCGCTGGATAAACGGGTTTTGCGCGGGATTGAGATCAATTGCCAAACCATAGGCATGCAGCGACAAAATGCTGCCACCCGAAATCGGACGATCGTTGAATGAGGAGGTGTTGTTGTCGGCCATCGACGCTTCATCATCGCCCTCATAGGTGTTCAGAGGCCTTGCATTCTCGATCGGAAAACGCTTGCTCAGCAGCGTGTCAAAAATCCTGGCGACACGGTCTGCCGCGGCATCCAGCACGACAATTTCCCCGTCTGCGTGCACTTGCCCGTCGAAGCCAAAATATCTGAATTTGACCACGGCCAGCCGCTCGCACCCAACCGGGCTGTTGTTTCCTAACGTCTGGTGTATCTTCATTTCCTCGCAAAACTCTTTCGATATGGGGCTTGAGTGTACATCAGCAGCACTCACCGCATCTGGCACATACTGAAGCAGAGCCGCGAGAGCCAAAAAAATGATGCGACGGCGCTTGCACAATCGGGGGAGCTTGGATCGGGCCCGTCGGGTCACGCCGCCCAGTCCAGCACGATCTTTCCGGAGTTGCCGCTCTTCATGGTCTCGAAGCCGCGCTGGTAATCGTCGGCGGCAAGCCGGTGCGTGATGACCTTGCGCACGTCGAGGCCGCTTTGCAGCATCGCCAGCATCTTGTGCCAGGTCTCGAACATCTCGCGGCCGTAGATGCCCTTCACCGTGAGCATCTTGAACACGATCTTCGTCCAATCCACAGCGAAGGGTTTTGCGGGAATGCCGAGCATCGCGATCTTTCCGCCGGTCACGAGATGCTCGACCATCTGCTCGAAGGCGGCCGGCGCGCCGCTCATCTCCAGCCCGACGTCAAAACCTTCCTTCATGCCGAGACGCGACATGGCGGATGCGAGATCCTCGCTCGCCGCATCGACCGGCACGACGTCGGCGACTTCGGCCGCAAGCGCCAACCGCCGCGGGTTGACGTCGGTGATGACGACATGGCGAGCGCCGACATGGCGCGCCACGGCGGCGGCCATGATGCCGATCGGGCCGGCGCCGGTGATCAGCACGTCCTCGCCGACGAGATCGAAGGACAGCGCGGTATGCACGGCGTTGCCGAGCGGATCGAGGATGGCGCCGAGTTCATCGTCGATATCGTCCGGCAACGGCACGATGTTGAAGGCGGGAATCTTGACATATTCGGCGAACGCACCGGGAATGTTGACGCCGATGCCGCGCGTCTGCGGATCGAGATGGAAGCGGCCGCCGCGCGCCGCCCGGCTATGCATGCCGATCACATGGCCCTCGCCCGAGACCCGCTGGCCGACGGCAAGACCGCGCACCGCCGATCCCAACTCGACGATCGCGCCGGCATATTCGTGGCCGACCACCATCGGCACCGGCACGGTCTTCCGCGCCCACTCGTCCCAGGCGTAAATGTGGATGTCGGTGCCGCAGATGCCTGTCTTGTTGACGCGGATCAGCACCTCGTCCGGTCCGATCGACGGAACCGGCACGTCGCGCAGCCAGAGACCGGGTTCGTCCTTTGCCTTTACCAGCGCCTTCATGGCCAAAGCCCTTTCCAGGTTCGATCAGATGAGTCCAAGTGCCTTGCCGGCATCCTTGAAGGCGTCGATCGCGAGCGTGACGTCCTGCTCGCCGAGCGCCGCCGACATCTGGGTGCGGATGCGGGCCTGGCCCTTCGGCACCACGGGAAAGAAGAAGCCGGCGACATAGACGCCGCGTTCATCGAGCGCCTGCGCCATCACCTGCGCGCGCCGCGCGTCGTGCAGCATGACCGGAATGATGGGAGTCTCGCCCGGCAGCAACTCAAAGCCAGCCGCGGCGAGCTCGCTGCGGAAACGCTTGGTATGAGCCGCGAGCAGCGCGCGGCGGTCGTCGGCAGCTTCCGCGATGTCGATCGCTTTCAGCGATCCCGCGGCAACCGGCGGCGCGAGACTGTTGGAGAACAGATAGGGCCGCGCGCGCTGGCGCAGCAGGTCGATGACCGGCTGCGCTGCCGCCACGAAGCCGCCCATCGCGCCGCCGAGGCTCTTGCCGAGCGTACCGGTGACGATGCCGATGCGGTTGCCCACGCCGGTCAGCGCCGGCGTGCCGCGGCCCTTGTCGCCGAGATGGCCGGTGGCATGGCAATCGTCGACCATGACTATCGCGCCATGGCGCTCGGCGAGATCGCAGATCGCGGCTAAGTTCGCGACGTAGCCGTCCATCGAGAACACGCCGTCGGTCGCGATAAGCTTGAAGCGGGCGCCGTCATGGTCCGCCTGCTTCAGCCGGTCTTCCAGTTCGTTCATGTCGCCGTTGGCGAAGCGGTAGCGCCGCGCCTTGCTGAGCCTGACGCCGTCGATGATGGAGGCGTGATTGAGGCCGTCCGAGATGATGGCGTCCTCCTCCCCGAGCAGCGGCTCGAAGATGCCGCCATTGGCGTCGAAGCAGGCGGCGAACAGGATGGCATCGTCCTTGCCGAGATAGCGTGCGATCCTTTGCTCGAGCGCGCTGTGCAGCGTCTGCGTCCCGCAGATGAAGCGCACCGACGCCATGCCGAAGCCGAAGGCGTCGAGCCCGGCCTTGGCGGCCGCGATGATCTCGGGATGATCGGCAAGGCCGAGATAGTTGTTGGCGCAGAGATTGACGACCTGGCGCCGCGACCCGCCCGAGGCGATCTCGATCCGCGCTCCTTGCGGACCGGCGATCAGCCGCTCGCGCTTAGTGAGGCCGTCGGCCTCGATCTGCGCGAGCAGGCCCTTGAGATGGCCGAGAAAATCTTCCGACACGCCGCTCCCTCCAAATCCGATATCATGGATATTCCACCATATTGGAATTAAAGCAAGGAAATAACGGAACCGCCGGGAAGATTATGGGGCGATAAACGTTACTCAGCGATAAAGCACCACCAGCAAACCCTTCGCCGGCCGCTTCGAGGTATTGGTAATGCGGTGTGGCACATCGGCGGCATAACGCGCCGTCTCGCCAGCCTTGAGCGTTTGGCTCGAACCGCCGCTTGCGACCTCGAAGCCGGTGCTGAGAGCCGTGAAATGCTCGAAGGCGCCCGGCGCGTGCGGCGCGCTGTCGAGGCTGCCCGAGGCTGCGATCTCCAGTTCGTACCATTCGGTCTCGCCGGCGAATTTCGGCGGGCTCAGGATGCGCAGCCGGCAGGAGCCGTCCGCGTTGCTGATTTCCGGCGTGCTCGACGCCGTGACCAGTTCGATTCGATTACTGTCGCCCGGGGGAACCGAGCCGCCCTGCACGAGGTCGTTGAACTCGATCCGCAGCGCCCGGGTCAGGCTCCAGAGCACGGCAAAGGTCGGATTGGCCTGGCCCCGCTCGATCTGCGAGAGCATCGACTTCGACACGCCGGATAGCGCGGCAAGCTGCTCCAGCGTCAGGTTGCGGGCCTTGCGCTCGCGCTGAATCACCGGGCCGATCAGGGGAGCGTTGATTTGTTCCATTTCAGCGGATGAACTCTTCCTGTATATAGGAAACAGGAAATACCATGCGCATCTTTCGGAAGTCCAGCCCGGCAGCGTCGTGCGGCTCACTCCTGCGGCTTGAACTTGCCGAGAATGCGGTCGGCCTCGGTGCGCCAGTCGACGCTGCGAGCAAATTCCTTGGTGCCCCTGGCGCCGAACAGACCTTCATCGGCGAGATCGGCAACCCAGGCCTGACGCTCGGCGGTGCCCTGCGCCGACCATGGCGTGAGCCCGATCTCGCGCACGGTCTCGGCGACTTCGCGCACTTCCTCGGCCCGGCGGCGGCCATGCTCGATCACGCGCTGGAAGAAGTATGCGCCCTGCTTTTCCCAGTCAATGCTCGGAAAAGTCTCCGTCAGCGACACCAGCACCGCGTCCTCGACGCCATAGGCGCGCGCGGTGGTGAAACATTCGATCACGGTGGCCTCCAGCCCCTTGATCATGACGCTGCGGCACATCTTGACCGCCGAGGCGACACCGAGCTGGTCGCTGGCGACCTTGGCGTTGAAGCCGAGTTCGACGAGCAACGGCGCAAGATCCGCCGCGCGCGCGCCGCCGAGCAGCAACGGCACCTTGATGCGATACGGCGGGACCGACGTCATCACGGCGCCCTCGACATAACGCGCCCCGGCGCCGTCGATCAGAGCGGCGGCGCGCCGTTTCGCGCCCGGCGAGGCCGAGTTGAAGTCGAGGTACCAAGCGCCCTTCTTCACCGCCGGGGCGCAGGCTTTCGCGACCGGCACGGCCTGGCTCGCGGTGACGGCGGAGACGATGAGGTCCGCCTGGGCTGCGAGTTCGGCATGCGAGGACGCCAGCGCGACGCCGATTCCCCCCGCATGATCCCGCAACGGCCCGGCCCTGTCGTCGCCAAGCTTGATGTCGTAGGCGCTCACCCTGACGTCCTGCTTGCGCAGGTCTTCGGCAAGGATGCGGCCGACCTCGCCGTAGCCGACCAGGCCGACATGCCAACGGTTTGAATTCTGGCTCATGTCATCTTCCTTTTACTGACCCTATTGCTTCGCAATCCCGGCCTTGTCGATCACCGTTCGCCACTTGTCGATATCGGACTTCAGCCGCGCCGAGATTTCCTCGGGCGCGCCAGCCCTGGCCTCGATGCCGAGTTCGAGCAGCCGCTTTTTGACCTCCGGCTCGGCAAGGACTTCCCGCAAGGCGCCGTTCAGCTTTTGCACGAGCTCCGGCGGCGTGCCGGCGCGCGCGAACAGCGCATTCCAGGAGACGACGTCGTAATCGGCGACGCCGGATTCCCGCAAGGTTGGAAGTTCGGGCGTGCTTTCCGAGCGAACCGGACCGGACGAGGCCAGCGCGCGGATTTTGCCTTCGGCGAGATTGCCCTTCATGGAGGAATAGCTGTCGATCATCAGCGCGAGGTTGCCCTGCATGGTCGACACCATCAGTTCCGGCGTGCCGCGATAGGGAACGATGGTGAAATCGATTCCTGCCGCGGTCTTGAAAAGCTCCGCCGACAGATTCTGCGTGCTTCCGATATTGATGGTCCCGACATTGAGCGCGCCGGGTTTTGCCTTTGCCGCCGCGATGAAATCCGCCAGCGTCCTGAACGGCGAATCCGCGTTGGTTGCGAACACGAAATCGAAGAAGCCCAGACTCGAAACCGGCTCGAAATCGCGCAAGGGATCGTAAGGCAAATGATCGAACAGGGAGACGCTGACCGCAGTGCCGTTGGACAGCAACGCCAGCGTATAGCCGTCGGGCGCAGCTGCGATGACGGTTCGTGCCGCGGCAATGCCGCCGGCGCCGGGCTGGTTCTCGATGTAGAAGCGATTGCCAAGCTTGCCGCCAAGCCGATCCGCGACCACCCGCACGGTAATATCGGCCACGCCGCCGGCGGCAAAGGGAACGACGATCCGCACGGGTTTGTCGGGATATTTATCCTCGGCGCTGGCCGGACGCGGGGGAAGGGCAAGCCCGAGCACGACAAGCATCGCGAGCGACACCCGGGCGAAGACCCGCGAGGCGATGCAATCAGGGACTGTCATGAGTGGCTCTGCTTCGTGGGGCGTTCGAATCTTGGAGAACATTGCACAATTTTGCGGCGGACTGGCCAACCCTGCATCAACCCGCCGCAAGACGGTTGCGCAAGTGCTTTTCGTTGCCTTTAAATACATGATTTTACGTTACTTTCCAGCCCAGACCTTCTGGCATACAAGTTGCGTCTGGTGCCTCAATGCCGACCACCCCAGTCCAGCTGAGCGTTCGAAACCTGCGCAAGACCTTCCACGGCAAGGCCGGCGAGGTCCGGGTGCTGGACGACCTGTCCTTTCACATCAACGAGCGCGACTTCGTCAGCATCATCGGGCCCAGCGGCTGCGGCAAGACCACGATCTTCAACATCATCGCCGGCCTGCTCGATCCCGATTCCGGCTCGATGCATTACCGCGGCCAGGAGATCGAAAGCCTGCGCGGGCGCGTCGGCTACATGATGCAGAAGGACCTGCTGTTTCCCTGGCGCACGGTGCTCGGCAACGTGCTGCTGGGGCTGGAAACCCGCGGCGTCGATCGCCATGAGGCCGAAGCCAAGGCCCGCGAATATCTCAAGGGGTTTGGTCTCTCGGGCTTCGAGAACGCTTATCCGAAAACGCTGTCCGGCGGGATGCGGCAGCGCGTGGCGCTGATCCGCACCCTGATTATGGATCCGGATATCCTGCTGCTCGACGAGCCGTTCTCAGCGCTGGATTACCAGACCCGGCTTTATCTGGAGGGCGTGCTGAAGGACGCCGTCCAGACCTACAACAAGACCGTCATCCTGGTGACGCACGACATCGACGAGGCGGTGGCGCTATCGAAGCGCGTCGTCGTTCTCAGCGGGCGTCCGGCGCGGGTGAAGGTCGTGCACGATATCGACATCGCCGCCGCCTCCCCGATCGCCGCCCGCAGCGACGTCAGGTTTTCCGGCTACTTCCATTCGCTCTGCGCCGAACTCGATATCCAGACCGAGATGACAGCTTGACCATCACCATGCCCGAAACCGCCCCCCTGCCAAAGCGCACCGCGCGCCGCACGCGGCGGCGTATGACCTTCGACACCGCGCTCGGCCGCGCGCTGCTGCAGACCGCGGCAGTGATCGCGTTCTTCGCGCTGTGGGAAATCGGCGTCCGGGTCGGATGGATATCGGCGTTTCTGGTGGGATCGCCGTCCGGCATCTTCAGCCTGGCGTACAAGTTGATCGGCAGCGGCGAGCTGCTGTCCGATACCTACTACACCTTGTTCGAGGCGATCCTCGGCTTCGTCATCGGCACCGTCTTCGGATCGCTGCTGGGGCTGGCGCTGTGGTATTCGGTATTCGTCGCCCGCTTGGTCGAGCCCTTCATCGTCGCCATCAACAGCGTGCCCAAGATCGCGCTGGCCCCGATCGTCATCCTCTGGTTCGGGACTGGCCTCGTCTCCAAGGTCGCGCTGTCGGTATCGCTGACCGCGATCGTGGCGCTGATCGCGGCCTACCAGGCGGCCAAGGACGCCGACGTCGACCTGCAGTCGCTGTTGATCTCGATGGGCGCGAGCAAGCACCAGGTGTTCTACAAGGCGGTGGTGCCCTCGACCCTGCCGGCGATCATCGCGACCTTCCGCATCAATGTCGGCTTCGGCCTGGTCGGCGCCGTGGTCGGTGAATTCATCTCCTCGCAGCGCGGCCTCGGCCACATGATCTACACCGCCTCCAGCCTCTACGACCTCAACTCGGTCTGGGTCGGGCTGTTCACGCTGATGATCGTCGGTTTCGCCCTCTATTACGTGATCGACATGGTCGAGCGCGTCAGCCTGCCATGGAAGCAATCCAGCACCACCCATCAGGTCCAGGTCTGATTATCGAACACATGGAGACATCTCATGCCATTGTTTAAGCGTATCGCGGGCGCTATCTCGCTCATGGCAATGCTGGTCGCCACGCCGGCGCTCGCCGAGAACAAGAAAGTCACGCTGTCGCAGGCGTTCCAGTCGATGCTTTATCTGCCGCTCTATGTCGCGATCGACGAGGGTTTCTTCACCCAGCAAGGCATCGACCTCACCAAGGAAACCGCCGGCGCGCCGAGCGTGGCGCTCTCGGCGGTGATTTCCGGCAGCGCGCAGTTCTCGATCCACGGGCCGGAATGGACGGCGATCGCGGCGTCCAAGGGCGCTCCGGTCGATGTCATCGCCAACGTCGTCAACGGGGCGGCGGTATGGATTGCGACCTCGCCCGACTTCAAGTTTGAAAGCATCAAGGACGTCAAGGGCCAGAAGGTGGTCACCGGGTTGATGCCGACCACGAGCACGTCGTTGTTCATCAAGCTGCTCAAGGAAAACGGCATGGACGCCAAGACCGACGTCGACATGATCCAGGTCGCGATCGGCGCCGAACCGGGGCCGTTCATCGCCAAACAGGCTGATATCGCCGTGATGTACGAGCCCGGGCTCGACCAGGCCGTCGCCAAGGGCATGAAGGTCGTGCTCGGATTTCCCAAATCCTATGGGCCTTATGCGTTCTCGGCGGTGACCGCGCGCAACGACGTCGATCCCGACACCGCGCAGCATGTCGTCAACGCCATGGAAATGGCGATGCGCTTCATGGCGAAGAATGAACCCAAGACCGTCGAAATCGCCAAGAAGGAATTCCCCACCCTCGATCCCGCGGTGGTGGAAGCCGCAGTAAAACGCATGCTCGCCGACGGCGTCTATCCGCCGAGCGTGGATATCACCCCCGAGGCGCTGAAAGTATCGATGGATACCCAGATTGCGCTCGGCAATCTCGCCGCACAGCCCGACTACAACGCCTTCGTGGTCAAGAAATTCATCGAACCGGCGCTCGCGATGAAATAGGCTGGCTCGGCGCGGCTCAAGGCCGCGCACCCCGCCGGGATTTCAGGTTGAGCCAGGATTCTCTTTCATGACTGACGCAAAGGCGTCCCTCGCCAGCGAACGCAGCGCGGGGGTTCTCGAACTGCTGCGCCTGTTCACGGACGATGCCACGGCCGCGGATCACTACGCAGCGGCCTGCCTGGACAAGGCGAACGCCGCCGAGCCCTTCCTAAAAGCCTTCGAATATCTGCCGCGCGATATCGCGCGCCGGCCGGGCCCGCTGTCCGGCATTCCCGTTGCGATCAAGGACATCATCGCGACATCCGACATGCCGACCACCAACGGTTCGCCGATCTATCGGGACGCCGTTCCCGCCGCCGACGCCTGGGTGGTGGAGCGGCTGCGCCAACTCGGCGCGACCATCTTCGGCAAGACGGTGTCGACCGAATTCGCCTGGCGGCATCCCGGCCCGACCGTGAACCCCTGGAATCCGCGCCATACGCCGGGAGGCTCGTCGTCGGGCTCGGCGGCCGCGGTTGCGGCCGGCATCGTGCCGCTGGCGCTGGGCAGCCAGACCCTGGGATCGGTGATCCGGCCGGCCGCCTTCAACGGCGTAGTCGGCTTCAAGCCGAGTTTTGGCGCCATCCCCCGCACCGGGGTGCATCCGCTCAGCCCCTCGCTCGATCACGTCGGCTTCTTCGCCCGCCGCGTCGACGATGTCGCGCTGGCGCTATCGTTGCTCGGCGGCGCCAGCGACAGCGACCCCCACGGCCGGTCGGTGCCGGCATTCGACGTTTCGATCGAACATGGGTTGACGCCTCTCGAGAAACCGCGACTGGCCGTAGTTCGCTTCACAAGGTGGTCGCGCGCCGAGCCCGAACAGCAGCAGGTGCTGGAAGCCGCAAGCGCAAAATTGCGCGATGCCGGCGCGATCCTGCAAGAGTTGGAACTGGCCGATCTCGATCAGGCGAACTGGGCCACCATCAACACCATCCTCGCCAGCGAGGCCGCCGTCATTTTCGAAAGACTGGTGGAGCGATATCCCGAGCGAACCAGCGATCATTTGAAATCGCTGGTTCAGGCCGGCAAGGTCCACGGCGCCACCGACTATCTCGCCGCCAAGGCGACGCAGGAGAGACTGCGATCCGCCTTTGCATCCGAGATCTCGGGTTTCGACGCGGTGCTGACATTGCCGGCGTTCGGCGAGGCGCCGGAGGGTCTCAGCTACACTGGCGACGCCGAATATTGCGCGCCCTGGACCTTGCTCGGCGTTCCCGCGATTTCGCTGCCGGCAGGTTTCGGCGGCAAGCGCCTTCCGCTGGGCCTGCAGGTGGTAGGCGCCTATCGGCAGGACCACCGAACACTGCGGGTCGCAAAATGGATCGAGGGCGTGTTGCAGTTCGATCCCGGCGTTCCCGGGATGTAGCTAGGCCAACGCGTCACGAATTCCCTTTGTCCATTGCGATGCCGCGGCCTGCAGAAGGCAGATATCCGACTGGGTCGCGATGAAAAGGAGCCGCCAACTGAGGCGATAATCTGGATCGTAGTGGGGGAGTTTTGGGCGCTCGTTCATGGGTGGCAGTCTAGCGCCGAAATCACGAAAGCTTATAAAAGAAAGCCGCTCAGGTTCGACCTCCGTTATTGACGTTAAGCGCAACCGATTGCTTAATCCGCGGTAAACGGCCTGGCGCAACTTAACGTGGCGTATTTGCTGAAGTGTAACTTTGGTTCGCTATGCTCTCTTGCTGGTAGTATTTGACTAACATAGACGAGATTTGGGGCACTTATTCATGTTCAACCAAGCCTTTTTCCTGAAGATTATGCGGATCAGCGCGGCGCTCTGCTTTGTCATAGCGGCTTTCACAGTCGCGCTGAGATTCAGCAGCAAGGGTGCGAGCTGCCCCGCACTCGTCGGCGCGCCACTTCCCGTCCTTGTGACCGTGGCTCTAGCCTGGCAGGCCGTGTTTTGGCGGCGGACCCATGATCAAATCGTCGCCACGAAAAGCCGGCTTGATGACATGGGTCTTCAAAACCCGCTTATGGACGCTATCAACTACAATGTCTTGCTGATGATTGTGATGGCAATGTTCGTTGGCTTTTCGGCGCTGCCATTGATTCTCTATCTCGCGCAGTGTGTGTGACGCTTTCACACGAATGGCGACTTCCGTGGGTCAAAAGCATCGATTCGACCTCCAGCCAGCCACTTCCGGCTACGCCGAGCAACGGACTTCGTTAGACCGTCCCGGTAGATCTGGTTTGTGCCAACAAGCGACATGCTGTGATTTGCAAGCGGCGAAACGGAAGCAAACGGTAAGTGCTAGATATCAAACCTCTGATCAACCGACTGCCCGTCATTCTTCTCGGATATTTTGCCGCCTGTGTTGCGGCGGGGGCTATCCTCATTTCTGCCAACTTGTGGGCATGGAGGCAGATGGGAAATCTAGCAGCGATAGTATGGTTATCCCTTTACGGCTTCCCGATTTATGTCGCCGCCTTGATCCTGCCTGTTCTGGCGGTGGTGGCGATTACCGAAGTCCTCTGCGTCCGGCGCCTTATGCCCTACTTGTTGCTCGGTCCGCTCGGTCTGTTTCTTCTAGCTTTGTATTTTCTTGGGCCTGCTATTCTTGTGCATGACGGTCATGTCGCTGCGATCATTGCCGGTGCCGGCATCGTTGCGGGTCTGGTTTACTGGTCGATCGCAGGCCGCAATGCCGGCGCCGGTCGACGGCTCTCGCTGCCAAAATGAAAAGGCCTTAGGAAGGGTTTAGCGGCCGCAGAGCCACGAGGTGCGGAAGCGCGCAGGGATTACAATAACGTAAGGTCTCGAACCGCCTCCATTTCGGCGCGACCAACAAAGCGATCCTTCGGGACGACACGCACGCAAGGGCGGCATGTCTCCTCAGGATGAGGTCGACACCCCCCGCGCAATGGAGGAGCCCATGAGGCGCATCGTCATCATCACCGCGACATTGCTGGTGAGCACGCTTGGCGCGCAGGCCGCGTCCCAGAAGGCGCCGTATCATCCCGCGCATCGATCGGTGGGAAGCAACAGCGCCGGCTTCGGCGTCCCGCCAACGGCCTCCATGCCGCCCGGGTACAAGGCAGTCGTCGACGACGCGATCAACGACATACGGCGCGGCTCGGCGCGCCCGTCGCCGCATGATAGCGCCTGCCTCGCCCGCCAGAGCCAATTGGCCGATGATATCGAACGCCTCGTCCCGGGCGGCGGCCCGGTGGACGTACGGCAGAACCCGGCGATGATCGAGCTTCGCACACGGTGCATGCCCGTCAATCCCAACCCTCCGGTGGACTGGTAAAATGCCGCCGACGAGACGCATAGCCTCGGAAATCACGCCGTCATTCGATCAACTCGTCGGCGAGCTGCTGGAGATGCGGCGGCACATCGAGGGCGAGCGCCTTCGCGGTCTTCAGATTGATCAATAACTCGTACTTCGTCGGGGTCTGCACCGGCAAGTCTCCGGGTTTTGCCCCCTTCAGGATGCGGTCCACATATCCCGCTGCTGCGCGAAGCTGCTCGACGAAATCTGCGCTATAAGCAACCAGGCCGCCTGATTCCGCAAAAAGGCGATTGAAATAAATCGTCGGCACGCCGTAGCGAGCCGCCAGCGCAATGATCAGGTCGCGATTTGTCACGCTGAAGGCGGCCGGCATCACGACGAGCCCACCACCCGGGCCGCGCGCTTGCCCGGCAACAACGCTTTCGATCTCATCGGTGGCCAGAACCGGAGCGGGACTCACCTCAACCGCGATGGACGATGCAGCGGCCTGAATCGAAGGCATGAATAGCTGGAGCGGCGCGCCCGTCGCCTGGTTGGACAACAGCGCCACACGCTCGGTGCGCGGCGCGAGTTCCTTCAGCAACTGCACCCATTTGCCGCCCAGCGCGGAATTGTTATTCGCGAACCCGGTAACATTACCCCCCGGATGAGCGAAGCTCGCCACGAACTCGCTGGTGACCGGATCGGCCACGTTGACAAATACGATAGGAATTGTCCGCGTCTCGCGGACAAGCGAGCCAGTCACTTTTGTACTCTGACTGAGGATCACATCCGGCCGCAGATCGATCAGCTCCTTTGCGAACGTACTTTCCCTGGCCGCATCGCCGGCGCTCCAGCGAATTTCGGTCCGGAAATTGCCGCCCTCGGTCCACCCCAGCTTCGTCAGCGCACCGAGAAATGCTGCGACCTCAGACTGTGCGACCGGATCGCTCTCCGCATATCCCATCAGTACGCCGATCAGCCGTATCCGCTCGGGCTGCTGAGCCCGCGCCGCGACAGGCCACATCATGGCCGCCCGGCCGAAAAGCGTAATGAAATCGCGTCGTCTCATTGCCACCCACGCTGCGGAAAGGCATCGCAACGTGTCAGACTAACCTTCTCTCGAGGGTTCGGAAAGGCTCGGAACAGACCCTTTCTCGGACCATGTCCGGCTTGGGTCAATCGCGGCGTTTCGGCCACCGGCCAGCCACTTCCGGTCCGCCGCGAAGAACGGACATCGTCAGACCGGCTCGGTTGGTCGGTTTCGTGCCAGAAGCTGCAATAGGCCCTTCGGGGCGCGCAGGAGTGTTGTAGGATGACCCAGAAGCCAGGGAGCGAAAAATGACCGAGCATGAGGCCCAAGAAGGAGTGAACCGTCGCCACCTGTTTCAGACGTTGGCTGCAGGCGCCGCGGTCTCCGGCGTCGTCGGCTCGCCGGCGCTCGCGCAGCAGCCGTCTTCCGCGGCTCTGACCATTGCCTCAGCCGAGGACTACACGCTCAACCCCACTCGCTGGGGCAGCGCCGAAGTCGCCGCGTTATTCCCCGGATTTCAGCATCTGGATATGCGGACCAGCGGAGCCGTGATTCGATTGCGTCATGGCGGATCCGGACCGCCGTTGTTGCTGTTGCACGGTAATCCCGAAAATCACGTTGCCTGGCACAAGATCGCCTCACGGCTCGCCAGGAATTATCACGTCGTGTTGCCGGATCTGCGCGGCTATGGCGACAGTTCACTTCCTGACCCGGGGCCGAACCACATCAATTACAGCTTTCGCGCCATGGCGCAGGACATGGTCGAGGTGATGGAGCAGCTTGGCCATCGGCGATTTTATCTGGCAGGCTGCGATCGCGGCGGCCGCACTTCGCACCGCATGTGCCTCGATCACCCGGAGCGGGTGACGAAGGTTTGCCTGATGGACGTGCTGCCCAATTACTTCGTCTGGACGAACCTCACCAAAGCCTGGGTGACGGGCACCTGGCATTGGGCCTTCATGGCTCAGCCTGAACCGTTTCCCGAACGTCTGATGAGTGCGGTACCGGCCGAGTTTTTCCTCAAAAGTCGAATGGTGATCCGCGGCGGAAACGGTCTGGATTTTCTGACGCCGGCGGTGTTCGACGAATATGTCAGGTGCTACACGCTCAAGACTATTACCGGCTCATGCCGGGATTATCGCGCGACGGCGACCTGCGATTTTGAGATGGACACTGCCGACAAGGATCGGCAGATCGAGATGCCCGCGATCGTGCTGTGGGGAGCACGTGGACAGTCGCCCGCCCGGTCGAAGGAGTTTCTCGATGTCTGGAAGAAATTTGCCAGCAACCTCGAATACGGGGAAGCAATGGACTGCGGTCACTACATGGCTGAGGACATTCCAGACATCATGTATGATAAATTCACAAAATTCTTCGTCGCGTAACGTCCGGTGCGCCGATGCGGCGCACGCGCCTTGCTTACTGCGCACGCGCGCGAAGCGGCCATAACGCAGCTCCGCCGAGTCCCGCGATAAAGGTCCGCCGCCTCATTCGATCACCTCGTCGGCGCGTCCGCTTAACGCAAGCGGCACGCTAATGCCGAGCGCTTTCGCGGTCTTGAGGTTGATGACTAGCTGGATTTTGGTTAACTGCTGAACCGGCAAATCGCCGGGCTTTTGGCCCTTCAGAATCCAACCGGTATAGCTGCCAGCCAGTCGATAAGCGTCCATAATGTGCGCTCCGTAGCTCAGCAGACCTCCGGCGATGGCGAACTCGCGCCACTGGGCGATCGCAGGCACTGCGTGGCGGAGCGTCCATGCGGCGAGCTGTTCGATCCGGCTAATGAACAATACATCGGGGCTGATCACGAGTCCGCCAACCCGCAATTCGATCAGCTTTGCCAAGGCTGCATCGAGTTCACGTTCAGTGCTGGCATCGAGGACCCGGAGATCCAGCCCGAGGGTGTGAGCCGCTGTCTGCAGCTCTCTCGTGATGGGCTCCGCAAGAGCGGGTTCGTCCGGGTTGACCAGCAGGGCCATGACACCAGCTGTGGGGACCAACTCATGCAGCAATTCCAGCCGCTTCGGCGCTACCTCCACATTTAGTTGGGTGACCCCCGTGACGTTGCCGCCGGGATGGTTAAGGCTGGAAACGAGGCCGAGCAGGACGGGGTCGCCACCCATTTCGAAGACGATTGGAATGGTCGTGGTCGCCGCCTTCGCCACAAGCGCCGCCGGAGTGCTGGTCGCGGCAATCACCGCCACCTGACGCCGAACCAGATCGGCCGCCATCGCCGGAAGCCGATCGTTTCGGCCCTCGGCCCAGCGGAATTCGATCGCCACGTTCTGGCCTTCGACATAGCCGGCTTCTTTCAAGCCCTGGCGGAACGCCGCCACCATGCGCGCGTAGCTGTCAGGCGACGCGGCGTTGAGAAATCCGATCACCGGCATCGCCGACTGCTGCGCGCGCGCAGTCACCGGCCACGCAACCGCCGCGCCGCACATCAGCTTAATGAATTTCCGCCGTCGCATATGCCCCCCATACGAGGACCAAACGCCTTGCGCAATCTTGGGAGCCTAGCATTTTGCGGGCGGGCGGCGAGCCGGAAACTACACAAAATCGGCCTTGGGTTTTGTTCAGGCCAATGTCCGAGTTGGGTCAACCGCGGCGCTTCGGCCGCCTGCCAACCACTTCCGGTCTACCCGAACAACGGACATCATCAGACCGTCCCGGTTGGTCCGTATGGCGACCTAGTTGAGCTGCGATCGCAACTGTGCGGCGTCAGTGATCTCAGGTCCATCCCATCCAGCCAGGCTTTTCGTGCTCGCTCGATTGATCACTATCTTCGCCTCGTCACGCCGGCCGGTCTCCGTCAGCAACCGGGCAAGGGCTGTCCCGGCTCGCAATTGAAAGACCGGCGCGCCCTGGTCCGTGGCAATGCGCAACGCCGTACCTAGAAAATTCTCGGCCTGCAGCGCATTGTCGACCGACTGTCGCAACAGGAGTTCTCCGCGAATCCGCCATAGCTCGGAAATGAAAATGCCGGTTTCGGGCGTGCTCGACCCATCGAGAAGCCGCGTGATCAAGGCCAGAGCTTCCCAGTCGCGGCCCGCGCCGGCGAGTGCGTCGGCCATGATGACGCCGGGGAGCATGCCCAAAAATCCATAAGCGAGGGTCGCTTCGAAGCATGGCTCCATCTGCAAGAGTGCGGAAGCGATATCGCCTTGCAGCGCCCGTGCAGCGCCCAGCATGAACGTTCCGACCGCACGAGTGGCCGGAAAATCATATTTTTCCGACACCTGTATCAGCTGTTCGGAAAACTCACTGCATCCGTCCGAATCCCGGACAATATGCATCGCAAAACAGCCGACGCTTTGAAAAAATGCCAGCGTCAGGGGGTGTTGCAGGGAATTCGCAAGTGCAAGTCCCGCGTCCAAAGTGGGCCTTACACTCCTGGCATGGCCCGCTACGCCCAGCCCGACCGCCCGGACGCAATGGGCACAGGCTCCCGGATCGTGGCCGGCGAACACATATGAAAATCTGTGATGCCGGTCGCGATCGTAGCGTTCCAATCCTTCCGCCGTACATTCCAGTATCTTCGCCGTTTGCCCCATGAAATATACGAAGCCCCAGCGGTGATGCAGGGCCTCGAATTTCAAATCCTCGTCGCCAAGGTGCCGGCTGATCGTCGCCAATTCCTCACTCAGCACCCCGGCCTTGTCGTATCGACGATTCCGGGCTGCATTCAGGAACAAGCCCCAGGTCGCCTGAAACAATTGCGGTCCGGCATTTATCTCCTGGGCGAGCGCTTTTGCCTGCTCCAGCGCCGATCCGGCCTCGCTGGTTTGCGGACCCTTGTGGAGGACGAGCGTGGCGCCAAGCCTCAGCTGGGCATCGAGTTTCAACCGCGTGCGCAACTCCATATCGGCGACGCGTTCGGCTTCCGCGATCGCGGAGGTCAGGTTGGCGACGGACTCGGCAAATGCCAGGCGCTGACCGGACCGGTCCGCAGCCAGCAGCCAGAAATGGAACGACTTCTCCGCTTCTCCGGCGCGGCTGTAATGGTAGGCGACAAGGGTAGGCTCGCTTTCGCCTGTCGCCGAGGTCCGGGATTCCAGATCATCGGCAATTTGCTTGTGCAGGGACTGACGCCGGCTACGCGGAAGACTTTCATAAGCCGCCTCCTGCACCAGCGAATGGTTGAAGCTGTAACTTGCTTCGGTATCGGCCCCCGCCTCGAATATGAGGCCGGATTCGCGCAATCGGCCCAGGGCGTTCCGGAGCTCGCTGTCGCTTGCGCCGGCAATTTCCTCCAGCAATGTATAGGAGAATTGACGCCCGATAACGGAAGCGATTTGGGCAATATCCTTGGCGCGCCCCAGCCGGTCGAGGCGCGCCATCAGCGAATCCTGCAGGCTGAGCGGCACCGCGCTTGGACCCAGCGAACCCAAATCCAGCACCGCTTTGGTCAATTCCTCGACGAACAGCGGCACACCGTCGCTGCGGGCCACGATTTCCCGGATCAGCGAATCGTCCATCTTGGTTCGATTGGCCACGTTGCGGATCAACGTCGCGCTGTGCTCATGCCCTATTTGTTTGCAGGTGATCTGCGTGGCCTGAGGATGTTCGGACCAGCTCGTCTTGAGTTCCGGGCGATGGGTAATCAAGACAAGCGCCCGCTCCCGCTCGATTCGCTTTAGCAAGCGCTCGACCAGGATCTGGGTCGTCTGGTCGCTCCAGTGCGCGTCCTCCAGCAACAGCAGCACAGGGCTCTCAACCGACGCCATCAACAGATCTTCGAGAATTGCGAGAGTTTCGTCCTTGCGCTGATTTGGCGTCATCTCGAACGAGGACAGTTTGTCGTCGCAGGGTATCTCGAGCAATTCCGCCAGCAGCAACGTCGATGAGCGCGCGTGCCGGCCAACCCGTCCCAGCATTTGGCCGATGCGGTCCATGCTCTCCTGGCTCGACACGTTGCGGCTTATGTCGAGCCCGTGGCGCAGCAATTTCGTGAATGGAAACAAAACGCTGTTGCGGTGATGGGGCGAGCATTGGCAACGCAGCAGCCGATGCGGCTCCTCCCGCACGCGCTCCGCAAGCGCTTCAAGCAGACGCGACTTGCCCATCCCGGCCTCGCCCGCCAATAGCACCACATGCCCGTTTCCCCTGGTCGCGCGCTGCCACGAGTCATAGAGAAAAGCCAGCTCGCGCTCGCGTCCGACGATCGGACCGGCAGCTGCGGCATGAGCGGCCGCGAACCGGCTCTCGGTCGCGCTTTCGCGCAGCGCTTTCCAGACCGAAATTGGTTCGCGAAAACCCTTGATCGCGTGCTCGCCGAAAAACGAGTACTCGAAGAAATCCGCGGTGAGCTGATGCGTCGATGGGCCGACCAGCACGCTGTCGGGTTCCGCCGAGGACTGAAGTCGCGCCGCCAGATTCGGGGTGTCACCGACGACGGTCTCCTCTCCGGCCGCGCCGACGCCGCTTGCTTCACCGACGACAACAAGTCCGGTCGCGATTCCCATGCGGCATTGTAGCGGCGATCCGTTCGGCTGTTTGAGCTGTCCAACCGTCTCCACGATCTCCAGGCCGGCGCGAACCGCGCGCTCGGCCGCATGCTCCTGCGCCTGTGGAAAACCGAAATATACAAGGATGCCATCGCCCAGGTACTGCGCGATAAATCCATCGTATTTGCTGATCACCGCCACACAGGCCGCACGGTATTGACGCAACAGACGGATCAGGTCCTCCGGATCCAACGTGCTTCCGAGCGCGGTAGAGCCGACCAAGTCTATGAAAACGACGGTGACCTGCCGGCGCTCGACCGGCGGCGCGGACTGAGGGGATGATTGACCCTGCGCCGCCGCCGCTGCAGGCGGAACCGTCACCGCCCGAAGCTTGACCGCGGCGGCGATGAATTTACGGCGGTGACCGAGCGATAGCCCCAGTTTTTCCAGGTCCTGCTCGGTCAGGTCCGGTACCACCGCCAGGTCAATGTCGTGACTTGCAAGGAGCTCGTCGTATTTCTCGAGACCCAAATTCTGCAGCCAGAGCGTCATATCGGACATCGACAACTCCCAACGATAGAGCCGCTTGCCTGAGGCTCCGAGGACATCCTGGAGTGACGTCGAAAAATACAGGTACCAACGAGCGCGGTATGCCGCCTTACGGCAGACGAACCACATGCCGAGTATATCGGCGTAACCTTCGAATTGATATAGATTTACAGCAGGCGAGTTGAGTCCCAAGGCGCGTCGACTTCGGTTTTGTGCGGACGGCGAGAGCCCCAGGCTGGCGATCCGTTCGTCCGCGCGGATCAGCTGCCTTCCAGCTCGTGGCATTCCGGCATGTAGAGATCCTTCCAGGAATCCGGCAGACGCTTCATGGTGCCGACCTTGTGCATGAAGGTTGCGAAAGTCATGGTCTGCTGCGGCACGGTGGTCCAGATGTTGTCGGGATCGGAGATGAATCTTATCATCTCGCCTTCAGAGCTGCGCTTTTCGTTTGTCGTCTTGATGTAGATCTGCGCCGCCTCGCCGGGCTTCTTGTTGATGAAGTCTTCCGCCTCCGTCAGCGCGGCATAGACCGCCTGCGTCACCTTCGGGTTGGCGTCGCGGAATTTCTTGGTCATCAGCATCACGCCGTTGGTGCCGGGACCGCCGAGCGTGTCATAGGATCGCAGGACGTTGTGCACGCCCGATGTCGCCAGCTCGTAGTAATAATAGGGCGCGACGGAATAGTGGCTGTCGATTTCGGTGGCTTTCGACATCACCGAGACAGCGGCTTCCGGGTGCGAACGCGTCACCGTGCAGGCATCCAGCCTGGCGTACTGGTCGTCGCCCCATTCCTTCGCGGCCGCCATCTGCAGGCAGATCGCTTGGCTCGATACCTTGATCGCCGGCACCGCGATACGGTCCCGGTCGGTGAAATCCCTGATCGTCTTGACGCCGGGACGGTTGGTCACCAGCATGAACGGCATCGACTGCACCGCGGACAGCGCGCGGATTTCGTTCTGCGTGCCGGCGGTCTTGTCCCACAGCGTGGCCAGCCCCGGCACGCCGGTGACGCCGAAATCCATCTGCCGGCTCAACAGCGCGTCGATCAGCGATTGGGTGCCGCCAAGCGTCTTGTAGTCGGGCTTGAGCGAAGCCACGCCGAGCTTCGCGGCGTGCTTCTCCACGAGCTCAAGCGTCTCCATCACCATCATCGGCAGATAGGGCAGGCCGTGCTGGCTGACCATGACAATGCTCGACACTTCGTCGGCGAAGGCCGAACGCATCAGCATCGGCGCCGCCATCGCGGCGGGCGCAGCCGCCAGCGCCTTGCAGAAGTCGCGTCGGTGCAACGTCGAAATCCTCTTCTCAATTCAAAGGCCGGGACATCAAGCTTAACTCTGCATGCCCCAACGTTGGACGGTTCTAGCCTCGATGAAGCGAAACACCACGTTCTCGACGGCGAGCCCAATCAGGATGATGGTCAAGAGACCGGCGAACACTTCGGGAATGTCGAGCTGATTCTTGCTCTCGAAGATGTACCAGCCGAGCCCGCCCTGCCCCGACGATACCCCGAACACCAGTTCGGCCGCGATCAGCGTGCGCCAGGCGAAGGCCCAGCCGATCTTCAATCCGGCGAGAATGCTCGGAAACGCCGCCGGGATCAGAATCCGGGCGACGAAACGCAGACCGCTGAGATTGTAGTTCCGCCCGACCATGCGCGCCGTCGTCGAGACGCCGCGGAAGCCGGCCAGCATGTTGAGCGAGACCGCCCACATCACCGAATGCACCAGCACGAAAACGAGACTGCCGATGCCCAGCCCGAACCAGATCAGCGCCAACGGCAGCAGCGCGATCGCCGGCAGCGGATTGAACATCGCGGTCATGGTGTCGAGAAAGTCGGTCCCGATCCTGCTCGAGATGGCGAACACCGTCAGCAGCGCGGCGAGCACGGTGCCGGTGGCAAAGCCGATCAGCAGCACCTCGATCGAACTCGCCGCGCGGCGCGGGATGGTGCCGTTGGCGACATCGGTGATCAGCGCGCGCATCGCCGCGCTGAACGGCGGCACCAGCAGCGGATTGTCGAGCCAGCGGCCGTAGAGTTCCCAGGCCAGCGCCAGCACGATCAGGATCGCGATCTTGCGCAGCCAGACCTTGTTGTAGATCTGCTCGGCCAGCGTCAGCGGCTTCTCGATGATGCCGAACTGATCGGGCCCCAGCGTTTCGCAGTAGATATTCGGGCGTTCAGCCGCCTGCAGCATTGGGGGCCTCCTCGATCTGATCGGCGAACAGCATGTCGTGGATCTCGCGGCCCAGCGCTGCCGCCTCGTTGGAATTTTCCTCACCCCGCGGCACGCTGTTGATCTCGGCCTTGACCTGGCCGGGATGCGGCGACAGCAGCAGGATGCGGTTGCCGAGCTTGATCGCCTCGGGAATCGAATGGGTGACGAACAGCACGGTAAAACGGGTTTCGTCCCACAGCGACAGCAGCTCGTCCTGCATGCGCGAGCGGGTCAGCGCGTCGAGCGCCGCGAACGGCTCGTCCATCAAGAGGATATCCGGCTCCATCGCCATGCCGCGCGCGATCGCGACGCGCTGCTTCATGCCGCCGGACAGCGTGTGCGGATAGTTTTGGGCAAAATCGGCGAGCTTGACCTTCTCGATATAGTGCATCGCCCGCGCTTCGGCGGCCTTGCCGCGCAAGGTGCCGGTGGTCTTCAGCGGAAAGACGACGTTCTCCAGCACCGTCATCCACGGCAGCAGCTGGTCGAACTCCTGGAACACCATGATCCGGTCGGGGCCGGGCTTGACGATGCGTTCGCCCTTCAGCCGGATCTCGCCCTCGGTCGGCGCCAGATAGCCGCCGACCGCCTTGAGCAGGGTCGACTTGCCACAGCCGGACGGGCCGACCACGACGAAGCGGTCGCCCTGCAGCACGCTGAAAGAGACTCGGTAGGTCGCGGTGATCAGATGGGCCTGCGTCTTGTACTGCATGGTCACGCCGCGGACATCGAGCAGCGGCCGTCCCGCCTCGGCGTCCGTCGCCACGCGACCGCGAGGCGCCACGGCCGGCGCCGCCGGCCTCGTTGCGGCCCTGTCCGCCCCTGTCGTCGACGCGAGTGTTGCGCCTCTCGTCATCCGCACCATCCCCCCCGGATCGTTGGCTTTTCAGTTGAGCCTTCGGTACGCGTATAACTGTCCAATAACAATTTGTCCGGTTTCCCCAAGCCTGTCTATTATGCCGCCGGTTCATGGCGTCCTGAAAAACCAGCCGTTGCGTCGGGGCGGACATAAGCAGAGGTTATGGACCACGCCAAGCTCCTGATTGGACGCAGAAGCCGGCCCCGCCCATACTCGCGGCGAAAAAAATTTGAGGAAACGCGGCCATGAGATCGAAGGAGCGGTTGCGTGTCGGTTCCGGGGCGGGGACCTCGGACGACCGGCTGGTTCCGGCGCTGGAGCTCGCCGAGCGCGGCGACATCGACTATCTGGTGTTCGAGTGTCTCGCCGAACGCACGGTATCGCGCGAAAATCTCTCGCGCAGCAAGGATCCCGAGCAGGGCTATTCGCCGTCGCTGCATTCACGGTTGCGCATGGTGCTGCCGACCTGCATCGAGAAAGGCATCCGCATCGTCAGCAATATGGGCGCCGCCAATCCGCTGGGCGGGGCGCGCGCCGCGCGCAAGGAGGCCGCCGATCTCGGTCTCGGCGACGTGGCGGTCGCGGTCGTGCTCGGCGACGACGTGTCGAGCCTGGTCCAGCACAAGGGCGAGCTGCGGCTGATCGAAAACGGCGAGCCGCTGGAATCGATCCTGCCGACGATGATTTCCGCCAACGCCTATCTCGGCGCCGACGTGGTCTGCGAAGCGCTCAGCACCGGTGCGCCCATCGTGCTCACCGGCAGGGTTGCCGACCCCTCGCTGTTCCTGGCGCCGATGATGCATGAGTTCGGTTGGGCGTATGACGATTTGCCGAAGATCGCGCAGGGCACCGCGGCCGGTCATCTGCTGGAATGCACGGCTTCCGTCACCGGCGGCTGTTTCGGCTGGCCCGGCCGGAAGGACGTGGTGGATCTGGCCCGCAACGGCTTTCCGTTCGCCGACGTCACCGCCGACGGCGGAATCGTGATCGGCAAGACACCGGATACCGGCGGTCGCCTCGACGTCATGACCTGCACCGAGCAGTTGATCTACGAAATCCACGATCCCACCGCCTACATCACGCCGGACTGCGTGCTCGACATCACCGGCATCGCGTTGACGCAGGAGGAAGCTGACCGCGTTCGCGTCGCCAATGCCAGGGCCCGTCCCGCCACGCCGACCTATAAGGTCAATGTCGGCTATGCCGACGGCTATATCGGCGAGGGCGAGGTGTCCTATGGCGGCATCGACGCGGTCGCCCGCGCCAGATGGGCCGCCGAGATCGTCAAGGAAAGACTGAAGCTGCAGGGTTTTGCCTATGACGATTTCCGCGTCGACCTGATCGGCATGTCGAGCCTGCACGATCAGGCCGATATCCGGCCCGAGCCCTATGAAGTGCGGCTGCGGATGGCCGGCCGCACCCATAACCGCAAGGCCGCGCACGCCATCGGCTTCGAGGTCCGGGCGCTGCACATGCACGGCCCGGGCGGGGCCGGCGGTGCCTGCGAGCCAAGGGTGCGCGACGTGCTGGCGGTCAAATCGGTGCTGTTGCCCAAAAGCATGGTCAATCCCCAAATAATGGTGGAGGGCACGCTATGAGCGTCCGCGTCTATGACCTCGCCCATTCGCGCGCCGGCGACAAGGGCAACACCTCGAACATTTCGGTGATCTGCTACGACACCAAACATTGGGAATTTCTGGAGCGCGAGCTGACGGAACAGCGTGTCGCCGAAGCCTTCAGGCACATCGCCAAGGGGCCGGTGCGCCGTCACCCCCTGCGCAACCTCAAGGCGTTCAATTTCGTGATCGAAAACGCACTCGGCGGCGGCGTCACGGTCTCGCTGGCGCAGGACATTCATGGCAAGAGCTACAGCAATGTGATGCTGGCGATCGAATTGCCGGATCCGGAATGACGAGGGAGAGGATGCGGTGAAGGCAAGCGATATCCTGCGCAACGTCGTCAAGGACAAGCTGGCGCGCAACGAGGTGGTGGCCTCGATGACCATCCGCCTGGTGCGCGGCATCGAGATCGCGCGGATGGCGAAGACCGCGGGCTTCGACATGATCTATATCGACCTCGAGCATTCGACCCTGACGCTGGAAGCCACCGGCCAGATCTGCCAGGCGGCGCTCTCCGCCGGCATTGCGCCGATGGTCCGCGTTCCCGCCAACACGCCGGAATACATCCAGCGCGTGCTGGACGCAGGCGCGCTTGGCATCATCGCGCCGGGCGTATGCTCGGCGGATGAAGCGCGCGCGGTGGTCAGGGCCGCAAAATACCCGCCGCTCGGCGAACGCGGCGCCGGCGGCGCCCTGCCCCATCTCGAGTACCGCTCGATTTCGACCGCGGAGGCCAACGCCGCCGTCAACGACGCCACCATGGTGATCGTGCAGTTCGAGTCCGCGGAAGCGGTCGACCGGGCGGAAGAGATCGCCGCGGTCGAAGGCGTCGACATGGTGCTGATCGGCGTCAACGATCTGCTCGCCGACATGGGGCTTGCCGGCCAGCTCGAGCACCCCAAAGTGCGCGACGCCTATGCACGGACCATCGCCGCCTGCCGCAAGCATGGCAAGCATGTCGGTGTCGGCGGCCTGTCGACCAAGCCAAAACTCGCCGCCGAGTTCATCGCCATGGGCGCGCGGCTGCTGTCGACCGGAACCGACATTCAATTCCTGCTCGCCGCCATGATCGAGAAGGCCAAACAAGTCCACGAGATTCCGGTGACATGACCGCGACGCGCGCCATTTCCGGCGAAACGCAGGAAGGACGGATACCAGCCATGTGGAGGAAGTTCGCGTTAACCGCGCTGTTCGCAGCGAGCTTTGCCGGCGGCGCGCAGGCCGAAGTTGACAAGGTTCGGATGTCGATGCAGTTCGGCCTGCCCTATCTGCCGATGATCGTGATCCAGGCGCAGCAGCTGATCGAGAACAACGCCAAGGCTGCCGGTCTCGGCGACGTCGCGACCGACTGGACCCAGCGTGCCGGTCCCGCGGCCGATCTCGATGCCCTGCTCGCCGGTCAGGCCGACTTCATCGGACCGGGCATCCCGACCTTGGCCACCCTCTGGGACAAGACCGCCGGTACGCCGCAGGAAGCGCGCGCGCTGATCGCCATGCAGTCGATGCCCTACGTGCTGGTGACGCGCAATCCCAACGTCAAGACCATCGCGGACTTCACCGACAAGGACAAGATCGCGCTGCCGGCGGTCAAGCTGACCGGTCACGCCATCGCGCTGGAAATGGAAGCCGCGAAAATCTGGGGCGCGGACCATTACGACAAGCTCGACTCCATTACCATCACGCGCTCGCATGCGGATGCGGCGGCAGCGGTGATGTCGGGTCAGTCGGAGATCAACTCGCATTTTGCCAGCGCGCCGTTCTACTACTACGAACTGGCGACGCCGGGTATCCATCAGGTTCTCAAATCCTATGATGCGCTCGGCGCGCGCCACACCAACGGCGTCCTGATCGCGACCAAAAAATTCCACGATGCCAATCCGAAGATCTGCGGCGCGGTGGTGGCCGCCTTCGAACAGGCCGACGCCTTCATCAAGGCATATCCGCGCGAGGCCGCACAAATCTACCTGACCGCCACCAGGGACAAGAATTCGCTGGACGCGCTGGAAAAGATGGTGGCCGACCCCGACGTCGATTACACCACCACGCCGGTCAGCGTCATGAAAATCGTCGATTTCCTGTACAAGGTCGGACGCATCAAGAAGAGGCCGGACTCCTGGAAAGACATGTTCTTTCCGGAGGCTTACGGCCTGAACGGCAGTTGAGTTGAACGTCATGACAGCAACGCAAACGGCGAAGGCCGATACCACGCAAGGCGCCTTCTATGCCGACGCCGACGAGGCCGAAGCCTTCGGCCGCCGGCTGCTGGTCGCCCATGGTCTCCCCGAAGAGGACGCAGCGACGGTCGCGCGCTGCCTGGTGCGCGCCGACTTGCGCGGCGTCGATACCCATGGCCTGCAGACGCTGCCGCATTATCTCGAGCGCGTGCGGCGGGGGCTGATCAATCCGCGACCCAGTTTGAAGGTCGAGCGCGTCACGCCGATGGCAGGCTCGCTCGACGGCCAGGACGCCTTCGGCTTCGTGGTTGCGACCAAGGCGATGGCCGAGGCCATCGACATGGCGCGCGAGTACGGCGTCGGCATCGTCTCGGCGCGCCGCAGCACGCATTTCGGCATGGCCGCCAATTACGCGCTGCAGGCAATGGACGCCGGTTTCATCGGCATCGTCTTCACCAATGCCTCGAAGGCGATGCCGCCATGGGGCGGCCGCGAAGGCCTGCTCGGCACCAGCCCGATCGCGGTCGCAGCCCCAGGGGGTGCGGAAATGCCGTTCGATCTCGACATGTCGCCGGCGGTAGCGGCGCGCGGAAAAATCCGGCGCGCCGCGCGGCGCGGGCAGCCGATTCCATCGGGCTATGCGCTCGACGCCAAGGGCCGTCCAACCACCGACCCGAACGTCGCGCTCGATGGCGGCACGGTGCAGCCGATCGGCGGCCCGAAAGGCTCAGGCTTGGCAATGCTGATGGACGTGATGGGGGGCGTCATTTCCGGCGCGGCGTTCGGCGGCGGCGTGCGCAATCAGTTCGAGGAATTCGACCAGCCGCAGAACGTCGGCCATTTCATCATGGCGATGAAGCCCGACCTGTTCGTCAGCCGCGATGAATATTCAAAACGGATGGACACGCTGGTGCAACGCGTGCATGCCTGCCCGACCGCGGAAGGATTCGACGAGGTGATCATGCCCGGCGAACGCGAGCGCCGGCTGGAAGCGATCCATCGCCGCAGCGGGGTGCCGTTCCACGCCAAGGAAGTCGCCGCGATGCAGGAGGCCGCCGCCAAGGCCGGACTGCCGCCGCTATCGGTCTCGAACCAGCCGCTGGCCTAGGTCAGGAGGTAATCATGCCGCGACACGCCAACGTATTGATCGTGGTGCCGGAGAATAACACCACGATGGAGCCGGAGATTTCGGCGCTTTGTCCCGCGCTGGCGCCGATCCAGGTGGCGCGCGTCAAGCGCCCGCCGCGGACGCTGCTGCTCGAGGATCTGCCGGCCTATGCCGAGGCCACCGTCGACGCCATCGCATCGTTCGCGTCGGAGTCGCTGGATCTGGTGATCTATGGCTGCACCGCCGCCGGCTTTCTCGGCGGCCCCGACGGCAATGCCCGCATGGTGGAGCGGCTGCGCGAGCGCACCGGCACCACTGTGGTCAGCACCGCCGGCGCCATGATCGAGGCGCTGCGCGGCGCCGGCGTCGCGGAGACCGCTGTCGTGACGCCCTATCTGCAGCCGGTCAATGACGGCCTCCGCGCTTATCTCGAATTATCCGGCATCGCGGTCGAGACCTTGAACAGCTTTTTCTGCAAGACCACCGCCGAACTCGGCGCGATCGGCGAGGACCACGTGCTCGAACTGGCGCGGCGGACGGTGACGCAGAAAAGCAAGAGCCTGTTCATCGCCTGCTCGCAGTTGCCGACGCTCAGCGCGGTCGCGAAATTGCGCAGCGAGCTCGACATTCCCGTCTGGTCGTCGATCCAGGCCACCGCCTGGGCCGGCGCCGAGGTCCTGACCAAACAGGGTTTCCCGGTGCTATTCAACGAGGCCGCGTGAGCGTCATGGACGAGGCGACCAGTCACGATCCGGATGCCGGTCTTGAACCGGCATTTGCCGCGCCTGAAAACGCCTGCGATGCGCATTTTCACGTGTTCGGCCCCGCCGAGAAATACGGCTACGGCAGCGACATGCGCTACAAGCCGCCCTACGAGCCGATCGAGGTTTATCTGAAGCTGGCGCGCCGTATCGGTTTCACGCGCTATGTCTTCGTTCAACCGAGCGCCTATGGCTTTGACAATTCCTGCATGCTCGATTCGATGCGCGAGCTCGATTCCGAGAGCCGCCGCGGCATCATCGATCTCGACGAGAGCGCGGCCAGTGACAAGGAGTTGGCCGAGCTGAACGACGCCGGCGTGCGCGGCATTCGCGTCAATATCTCGCCGGTCCGGCAGCCGGAAGCGGGCCTCGCCGCCTCGATGTTACCGCGCATCGGGCGCCTTGCCAGGATATGCGAGGAGCTGGGCTGGCATCTCGACTTCCTGACGCCGGGCTGGCTGGTCAGCGAATTGATGCCGACCTTGCGCGAACTGCCGGTGGCATTTTCGGTCGCGCATATGGGACTGTTCCCGGCCAAGGACGGCCCGGAGCAATCGGGCTTCCGGGAATTTCTCAAGCTCGCCGGTGACGGCTCGAAACGCTGCTTTGTAAAACTCACCGGCATCTACCGCTTCTCCACCGCGCCTGGCTACGCCGATGTAAAGCCGATCGCGCAGGCGCTGATCGAAGCGGTGCCGGACCAGCTGATCTGGGGCAGCGACTTTCCGCATCTGTCGTTCCACGACCGCGTCGGCACCATCCAGCTCTATAATCTGCTCGGCGAATGGGCGCCCGATAGCGGCATGCGAAAGCGCATTCTGGCCGACAATCCGGCGCGGCTGTTCGGATTCGACTGAGAGAGGGAAATTTGAACAGGCGTGCATTCGTCACCGGTCTGGTTGCGCTTCCGGCCCTGATACGGTCGGCCTCCGCGGCCGTCTCGAGCATCAATCTCGGCAAGCAATATGGCCTGCCGTTCCTGCCGCAGATGGTGATGGAAGATCACCGGCTGATCGAGGCGCATGCCGCGAAGCTCGGTGTCGAGGGCCTGGCAGTCGGCTGGCAGACCATGGGCGGCCCGGGCGCGCTGAACGACGGGCTGTTGAGCGGGACCATACAATTCGTCAACGTCGCCTCGCCCTCGCTCGCCACGCTGTGGGACAAGACATTTGGCACGCCGCAGGAAGTGCGCGCGGTCTGCGCCGTGCAGTCGATGCCCTACATCCTGACCACGCGCAATCCGGCCGTGAAGACGATCGCCGATTTCAGCGCAGCCGATCGGATCGCGGTGCCGACCGTGAAAATTTCGGGCCAGGCCATGGCGCTCGAAATGGCGGCCGCGAAATTGTGGGGCTTTGAGAAATACGACAGGCTCGACGAGTTCACGGTCACGCTCGGCCACCCGGACGCCATGCAGGCGATGCTCTCCGGCCAGACCGTGAACAGCCATTTCGCCGTGGCGCCGTTCAACTATTACGAATTGCGCGTGCCCGGCATCCACAGGGTGCTCTCCAGCTATGAGACCAACGGCAAGCACACCAACGGCATCCAGGTGACGACCAAAACCTTCCACGACGCCAACCCGAATATCTGCAACGCGGTGCGCGCCGCGCATGAGGAGGCCAACGCCTTCATCAAGCATGAGCCGAAGGCCGCCGCGGAAATCTATCTAAAGCTGACCAACGACAGGAAGAACTCCGCCGACGACCTTGTGACGATGATCACGGATCCCGACATCGACTACACCACCGCACCGGCCAATCTGATGACCCATGTCGAATTCCTGCACAAGGTCGGTCGCATCAAGCATTTGCCGAAATCGTGGAAGGACCTGTTCTTCGCCGAGGCCCACGACCTCGACGGCACCTGAGCAAGACGAGGCCTTTGTTCAAACGTAGGGTGGGCAAAGCCAGCGGGTCGCGCCACTGCGCGACCGATGGCGTGCCCACCGTCGAACAAAGATTGGCGGGCACGGCGCAAGCGCCTTTTGCCCACCCTACGATGTAATTTGCCCGTCGGGTTAATTTGTCGCGGGGCCGATCCGGTATTTCTTCTTTTCAGAAGTACAAATCAACCCTATATTCCCCGCTGTCCCGCCCCACCAAAGGGGCGTTGCGCAACGTCAACAACGCGGGGCGGGATGCGGTGGACGCGAGGGGATGCTTCAGACGAGGGCATTTTCTGGCGGACGGAAAAGACGTGTGGTCCTGGTACCGACGCTGGTGTCAAGTTCGTGAGAAGAAACTTTCACGGGCGACGGTGGCCAAAGAGCCCGAGCACCGGGGAGGGCACGTTATAATCCGTAAACCATTGCGTGGGGAATGCCGGGTGATTCCGGTGTGACCTGACTAACGCGTGTGCGTTTTTTTACTACCCATTGCACACGCGGCTATCGGGCGCATCGGCCCCCCGGCATTCCCTGCGCCCTTTGATTGGAGGGCGGGAATAAAAGAACACCTCGCGCAAAAAAATCATGCGGCGAGATCGTGGGCGTATGTCTCAACGTCATTGCGAGCCAACGGGTCGGCGCAAAGCGCCGCCCGATGACAGGCTCCGCGAAGCAATCCATGGCTCAACACAAAGAAAGATGGATTGCTTCGCTACGCTCGCAATGACGACGTTTCGAACCTGTAGCCCGGGTGAGCGAAGCGCAACCCGGGGACCGGCCTCGCGGTACAAATCCCGGGTTGCGCTTCACTCCACCCGGGCTACGACACTACGACACTGCGCTCGCAATGACCATGTTGAGCGAGAATCGCAAAGTCATGAACGGTGCGCTCCCCTCCTCCCGTCCGCCGCAGCCGCTTGGCGAAGGCGGATGGCGGGGAGGGATTGGGGGTGGGGGGCGCTTCAACAAATTCGGTGCAAAATCGAGAGCGTGAATTTACTCGGCTTGCTTCGCCGGCAGCGAATTTGCTGAGGCACCCCCACCCCCGACCCCTCCCCGCCGCTCGCTGCGCTCGCGGAGGGAGGGGAGAAGAATGGCGGGCTGTTTGAAAGTTGAATCGAAAATTGGCGCTGGCGTTTCGACGTCACTCCGCTCACCCACGATACCGGCGTTCCAGTTCGTCGTACGCCGGCTTCGCTACCACCTGCTGCCGGATGTCGAATCCAGCGAGACGGTCGGCGACCGACGCCAGCGATCCCTGCTGCTTCAGCGCCACCAGCACGTCATGAGAAGCCTTGAGGGCTGCCTGCAGCGCCGCGTTGGCGTAGAGGACGCAGCCAAAACCGAGTTCGGCGAATTTCTGCTGTCCCAGTTCCGGCGTACGGCCGCCGAACACGACGTTGGCGACCTGCGGCACCGAAAGCGAGCGGGCGATCTGCGCCAATTCCTCGGCCGAAATCGGCGCTTCGACGAAGGTCACGTCGGCGCCGGCCTCGATCATGGCGCCGGCGCGGTCGATCGCCGCCTGCAGGCCAAGGATCGCGCGCGCATCGGTACGCGCCACGATCTGCAGGTCGCCGTCTCTGCGGGTGTCGACGGCGGCCTTGATCTTCGCCAGCATCTCTTCCAGCGGCACCACCTGCTTGCCGTCGAAATGCCCGCATTTCTTCGGGAAGACCTGATCCTCGATCTGAAGCCCGGCCGCGCCCGCCCGCTCCAGCACCTTCACGGTGCGGACCATGTTGACCGGATTGCCGAAGCCGGTGTCGGCATCGACCAAGAGCGGCAGCGCCACGGCATCGGCGATGGCGGCGACGTGGTTGGCGATCTCAGTCAGCGTGGTCAGCCCGATATCGGGCGCACCGAGATACATGTTGGCGATGCCGGCGCCAGTGATGTAGACGGCCTCATAGCCGATGTCCTCGATGATCCGCGCGAACAGGCCGTTCGCGGCACCGGCGAGGATCACTGCCTCGCGCCGAGCGAGAATGGCCTTCAGGGTCGTTGTCGCTCTTGCCATGCGCTCTACTCCTGTCGGGATCTATTCCGCCGCCCGGGCTGGCGGCTCGCGGAAACGGACACGCAGCGCGTCCCACTCGTCGGCGCCGAACCGCCGGAAACCGGTGCGGACATCGGCGTCGAACAATGGCGTCGGGTGGCGATACGTTTCCTTCAACTCGGCCAAAGCCGCGTCGCACGCACCGTAGATGGTCTTCAGCAACATCCCTGGCAGGATGGCGACCTTGTAACCCATCTTCTCGGCGTCGCGCAGATCGACCTGCGGGGTCTTGCCTCCCCAGACGACGTTCAACAGACAGGGGCCGCGCACGCGCGCCGGTACCATCTGCACCTCCTCCAGCGTCTGCGGACTTTCGACGAAAGCCATGTCGGCGCCGGCCTCGAGCGCCGCGTTGGCGCGGCGGATAGATTCGTCGAAGCCCGCGACCGAACGCGCATCGGTGCGGGCGATGATGACGAAATCCGGATCGCGCCGGGTCGCCACCGCCGCGCGGATCTTGGCCAAAAATTCCTCCGTCGAGACCAGTTCCTTGCCGTCGAGATGACCGCATCGCTTCGGCGAGACCTGGTCTTCGATATGGATGCCGGCCGTGCCGGCGCGCTCATGCTCCTGCACGGTGCGCACGACGTTCAATTCGGTGCCGTAGCCGGTATCGGCATCCGCGATCAGCGGCAGGCTGCTTGCCGCCGCGGTGATCTTGGCCGCATTGCCGACCATCTCCGTCATCGTCAACAGCCCGTAATCCGGCAGGCCGAAGGACGCCGAGGTGCCGGCGCCGGTCATGTAGAGCGCGGAGAATCCCGCCTGTTCGATCAGGCGGGCGGTGATACCGTCAAAGGCCCCGGGCGCCATCAGGATGTCGGGGCCGGCGATCAATTGGCGCAATCGTGTTGTGGCTCTCATCGCGGTGCTTCCTCGTGTTTCTCAGTTCGAACGATGCGCGGCCCGCTTGCCGAGCCGCAACATCAGGGTGTTGGCTATGATCGCAATCAGGACGATCAGCGTGACGACCGCGGTCGACAGCGGCACGTTGTGCTGCGCCATGCCGCTGACCAAGAGGAACCCGAGGCCGCGCTGCGACGAGAACATCTCGCCGATCAATACACCAAGCAGGCTCAGCGAAAAGCTGATCCGCAGGCCATTGACGATGTCGGGCAGGCAGGCGGGCACCAGCACCCAGAGCATCGTCCGGCCCGGCGAAAGCCGCAGCACCCTGGCGGTTCGGATCAAGACCGGCGGCAGGTTGCGCACCGCGCCGAGCGTGAACAAGGTCATCGGCGCCAGCCCGTGCATGACGCCGAAGGCGACCTTGGCGGACATGCCGAGGCCGAAGATCAGCAGCACGACCGGATAGAGCGTGACTTTCGGGATGGTGTAGAAGCCCGCGAGAATGGGCTCGGCGACCTCGCCGGCGAAGCGCCGCACCCCGAAGATCAGGCCGAGCGCGAGGCCCAGCAGCGCCGAGAGCACGAAGGCGAGCAGGAACGCGCCCAGGGTCGCGGCGGCATGATCCCAGAACATCCAGGTGCGCAAGAGATCGAAGAGATAGACCAGCGTCTGCAGCGGCGGCGAAACCGCAACGCCCTTGGTCCAGCTGCCGACCGCCTGCCAGATTGCCAGCATCAGCACCACCAGCACGGCGGCATCGAACGCACGGATGCGGCCGCGTGATGTTCGCCTGGACAGGGCTTCTTCGAATGCGAGATCGCTCATCCCTGCGAACGGCGGCGCGCCAGCCGCCCCTCCCAGACGTAGAGAATTCCGTTGGCGGTCACCGCCACCAGCAGGACGAACAGCATCAGGCCGTACATGCCGCGGTTATCAAAACTCTGGTAGGCAAACGAGATCGCGTAACCCAACCCGGTCCCGGAGAGAATGAATTCGCCGGCGATCACGCCGATCAGCGCATAGCTCAGCGCCAGCTTGAAACCGCTGAACAGGCGCGGCAGCGCGGCGGGCAACACAATCCACCACAGAGTCCGAACCGGACCAAGGCGATGGACGCGCGCCAATTTCAGCAAGACGGGCGAGACGCCATCGAGCCCCGACAGCGTGCTGATCATGACGGCGGGTGCTGCGGACAGCACACCCAATACCACCAACGGCGCCTTGCCGAGGCCGAGCAGCGCCACCAGCAAGGGGTAGAAGATGAAGGTCGGCACCGAATAATACGATGCCAGCAAGGGGTCGGTGACATCGCGCAGCCGCGGCGAGCGGTGGATCAGCGCACCGGCCAGGGTGCCAAAGCCGACCGCCAGCAGGAAGGCGAGCGCAATGGTCGAAAAGGTCGACACGACGCTGTCGTTGAATTCGCCGGAACCGAGGCGATCGATCATCGAGGCGACCATGTCGCTGGGAGGAATGACAGTCAGCGGATCAATGACGCCGGTACGGCAAAGGACCTCGAGCAGCAGGACGGACCCCGCCAGCACGGCGATACGGACGCAGAGAACGGCGCGCCGCCGCGTCATGCCGCCCGCCCCATCGTCTTGAGCGATTCCTCGCGAAGCGAGGACCACAACCGCGCCGTCACCGCGCCGAATCCCGGGTCGGAGACGATGCGGCTGTCGCGATCGCGCGGCCAGCCGGTCTCCACCATGTCGATGAAACGGCCCGGCCGCGCGCTCATGACGCCGACGCGATCCGACAGCATCGCCGCCTCGTCCAGCGCATGGGTGATGAGCAGCACGGTGGCGCCGGTCTCGCGCCACAGCCGCAGCAATTCATCGCCCATCAATAGCCGCGTCTGCTGGTCGAGCGCGCCGAAGGGTTCGTCGAGCAGGATCAGCCGCGGCCTCAGCACCAGCGTCCGCGCGATGCAGACCCGCTGCCGCATGCCGCCGGAGAGCTGCGCCGGATAATGACTCGCGAATTGGGAAAGCCCCATGAAGGCGACGGCATGATCGACGCGCTCGCTGACTTCCTTGTCCGACAGGTTCGAGGTGCGCAGCCCGAAGGCCACGTTCTGGCGAACGCTGAGCCAGGGCATGCTGGAATCTTCCTGGAACACGACGCCGATGCCGTCGGGAACCTCGCCGCGCAATTCCCTGCCCTCGAAGCTGACGCTGCCGCTGGTCGGGCGCACCAGCCCGCAAAGCGTGTCCAGCAAGGTCGACTTCCCGCAACCCGACGGGCCGACGACAGAGAAGAACTCGCCGCGGGGGATCACCAGGTCGATCGGGCCAAGCGCGTGCACCGCGGGCGGCCCGTCATGGCGACGGACCACTCCGCTCAACGTTACATGCGGCTGTCCGCTCATGGCGGCGGCGTTCATTGCGATGCTTGCAGGTCGGCCGGCAAATAGGAGGTGTCGACGTATTTCGGCCAGTCGACATCGCCCTTGATCTGTCCGGTGATCTGCAAGCCCTCGACCATGTGGTTCATGCCGGCGTAATCGAGCCGGCCGTCGCTCCAGTATTTCTCCTTGATGAGCTCGTGCATATGGACCTTGAACAGATCGACATTCGGATTGTTGTAGGCCCTGGCGGTAATCTCGGCGGCCTCGTCCGGGTGATCCAGCGCGTAGGCCAGCCCCTCGCGCCGAGAGACGATGAGGCCCTTGATGATATCGGGGTGCGCCTTGGCGTAGTCCCCGGTCGTGATCATCACGGTCTGCATCATGCGCGGGTCCATGACATCGCGCACCATCATCAGCGGCCTCACCAGTTCCTTGTTCTGGGCGTAGACCAGCTCATCGGAGAAGCCGGCATCGACCGCGCCGCTGCTGACGGCGGAGAGGTTGGCGCCGAGATCGCCGGCCGGCACCAGCTTCACCTGCGCTTGCGTGATGCCATTGGCCTTCAGCGCCATCAGGATCACCATGTTGCTCACCGATCCCGGCGCGGTATAGGCAATCTGCTTGCCGACGAGATCCTTGATGCCCGTAAGCGGCGAATCCTTCTTCACCACCCACATCTGGTCGGACACGGTTTGCGAGCCGGCGCCGATGATGATCAGCTTCTGTCCGGAATTGATGGCCTGCACCGCCGCCGCCAGCGACACCTCGCCGAACGGAATGCCGCCAGCCAACGTGTTGCGAACCGCCGTGCCGCCGCCCGCCGCCGTCAGGATGCCCGTGACATCCACGCCGTTGTTCTTGAAGAAGCCCTTGTCCATGGCGACCGCATAGGGAACGCCGTAGAACTGTCCGCCCCAATGGGTGACGGTGATGGTCTCGGCCAGCGCCGCCGGCGCTCTGCCGGCGACGACGGTCGCTGCCAGGCCAACTACAAGGCCAACTCGTGCAAGCATTTTCCCCTTGGTCATGACGTTCTCCTTCTGATCGATCCGTTGCCCGATCGGGATTGGTCGCGGTGAATTATTCATCGTATCAGTGGCGGCGCCGACGCTGCGACGTCGGCCGGGCCGATTTCCTGGAGCGTGATCGCTTCGAGGCTGCGGCCGTTGGTCTCCACCTTGTAGGCGGCAGCCAGCAGCGCCTGCACCAGGAGGGCGGCGGCAATGCCCAGCGTGACGGCGGTGACGCCGCCCGCATCGAACAGCGCCACCACGCCGAACGGCACGAAGATGGTGGTGAGCCGGCCGACCGTGCTGGTGATGCCATAGCCGCGCATGCGCACCGCCGTGGGAAACAGTTCGGGTATATAGCCGGCAACGATGACCGAAACCATGAAATAGATCAGCGTGAACATCAGGAAGCCGAGCAAGACCGCCAGTTCCTGCGAGGGCGCGTTGGCGAAGGCAGGCCCGCATGCGGCGGCGAGCAGCGATGCCACGATGATCGAGGGCCGCCGCCCGATGCGATCGCTCAACAGCCAGCCGAGCGCCGCGCCGGCCGGACCGCCGAAGGACATCAGCACCGCCTGGCCGAGCGAACGGTTGATCGGCATGCCGTGCTGAACCAGGAAGGTCGGCACCCAGGCGACGAAACCGTAGATGGCGATGCCGAGCGCCATCTGCATGATGCTGCCTATGATAGCGGGTTTTATGAAAGCGGCGCTCGTCATGCTCACCGGAGCTGGCTGGGGGCTCGTCTGTGGCGGAGGCAGAGTGATGTTGCGGCTGTGGGCCTCCGCTTCGACAGCGCCGACAATGTCGTCGGCTTCCTGCTGCCGTCCGTTCAACTCGAGCCAGCGCGGCGATTCCGGCATCTTCTTGCGCATCCAAAGCACGACGAAGGCGCCGAGCCCGGCGATCACGAACATCGGGCGCCAGCCGAAAGCGGGAATGACCAGCCAGCTGATCAGGGTCGAGGCGAAAAGCCCGAAATTCGTCACCAGCGACAACAGCGCCGCCCAGCGTCCGCGATGCAGCGGAGGCGTGAACTCCAGCATGGTCGCGTAGCCGATCACGATTTCCGCGCCGAGGCCGATCCCTGCGACGAAGCGCGCGCCGATCAGCCAATCCATGTCAGGCGCGAGCGCGCAAGCGAAGGAGGCAAGGCCGAAGATCGCCAGATTGAACTGATAGGTAAAGCGGCGGCCATAGCGATCGCCGAGCCAGCCGGCACCGGCCGCGCCGATGACCATGCCGATGAAGGTAGCCGAGATAAAGCGCGCGTTCAGCGGAATGCTCGACCAGCCATTGTGCACGAGCTCGCCCAGCACGGAGCCCGCGAGATAGATGTCGAAACTGTCGAAGAACATGCCGGCGCCGATCAGCCAGAGCAGGCGGCGGTGAAACGGCAGGATCGGCAATCTATCGAGACGTTCGGCTGCGGAGCTGGGAATGGCGGCTACTCCTTGTGATGATCGGCCAGGCCATAGCGCTGTTCGAAGGCATGAACCGCAGGAAAACCCATCAGGGTATTCATGTCGGTGAACGGCAACATCGGCGCTTGGCTGCCCGTGCTCGTTCCGGCTGTCTTCAGGTTGCGGTAGACGAGCTGCAGCGCGCCTGCCGCCGTCAGGAAGCCGGACCCGGGATAGAGCGCGATCTTGAAGCCCATGCTTGCGAGCTCTCCGGTCGACAGAAAGGGCGTGCGACCGCCCTCGACCATATTCGCCAGCAGCACTGCGCCCTTGAAGGTCTCGGCGACCCGACGCAATTCCTCGAGGCTTTCGGGGCTCTCGACGAACAGCACGTCGGCGCCGGCCTCGAGAAAGCCCTCGGCGCGTCGCAACGCTGCATCCAGGCCTTCGGCGTAGCGCGCGTCGGTCCGGGCCACGATGAGAAAATCGCGGCTTGGCCGTGCATCGACCGCAACACGGATCTTGGCGACGGCGTCAGCGGCTGGAATGACACGACGGAACTCGGTGTGGCCGCATTTCTTCGGGAATTCCTGATCCTCGAGCTGGATGCCGGACGCACCCGCGGCCGCATAGCCGCGCACGGTGCGATCGACGTTCAGCAAGCCGCCATAGCCGGTATCGCCGTCGGCAATGAAGGGAAGGCCGGTAGCGCCGGCGATGCAGCGCACGCGGTCGAGCATTTCCGAGAATGTCGCGGTGCCGGCGTCGGCGACGCCAAGCGCGGAAGCGACGACGCCATATCCGGTCATATAAAGCGCGTCGAAACCGATGCTCGCCGCCATTCTCGCCGAAATGCCGTCGTAGACGCCGGGAAGCGTCAGGCACCCGTCCTTGCGCAGCAGCGCACGCAGTGTCGTTGCTTCGACCAAGAGATCCTCCCGCCGTTTTCCCTGAATCGGCGATGTCCTCATGGAGGGACTGCCGTTATTTTGACCTGCGATATCGGAACTCTGGCGCTGCGTCCTCTGCCAGAGTTACAGTCAAGTCGATTTCTGAGGGATTATTCAGGAAAAATCAACAGTTTAGAGGCGAAGCGGGCCAGCCATGTCGAAGCGCATCGAAGACTCATGGACGGTTTTCGTCAGCGTCGAAAATTCCGAGCATGACAGATGCGTGGATATCTTTCGGCGACCGGATGGCAGTTACGGCTTCGAGGAATTTCGACGGGATGTCGAGGATGGCGGGCACTGGACACCGGTCCAGTATTATTCCGGCGTCGCCTATGTTTCGCCGGCCGAGGCGTTGGCGACTGCCGAACGATGTGTGCCATGGCTGGTCGATATGCTCGTGCGGAAACCGGAACTGAGAATGCGCATCGGCCTCGAATAGCCAGGGCATTTTTGGCTTCATTGGCTGGGCACAGCCCAGGCCGCCTGCTGCGCCACGATCACGCTGACATTGTCGCCCACCGAATAGTTGCCGAAGGCTGGCGCGTCGATATTGAAAAGGCCATTGCCGGTCTCGATGACAATCGACCGGTTCGGTCCCCTGAAGATGGTTTGCGCGATCCGTCCCGACCATTTGAGTTCCTGCTCACTCACCCCGGAGCCCGCCGAAGCGATCCGAGCGTCCTCCGGACGCACCATGACGGTAACCGTCTGTCCCGGCTGCACCTCATCTGCCGCCTCGCAGGGACCCCGCCAGCCCTGCCCCACGACCTCGAGCCGCACTCGGCGTGCATCGATACGCGCGCAAGCCTCGACCTCGGCGTCCAGCAGATTGGGCGTGCCGAAAAATGCGGCGACCGTCCGGTTGGTGGGGTATCGGTAGATCTCCTCGGGCGCGCCGACCTGCTGGATGCGGCCGCGATCCATCACAACCACCCGATCCGATAGCGCCATCGCCTCCGACTGGTCATGGGTCACATAGAGGGTCGTCATGCCGAGCCGCCGCTGAATCGCGCGAAACTCGTCTCCCATCTGAAGACGAAGCTTGGCATCGAGATTGCTGAGGGGCTCATCGAGCAAAAGGACCTTCGGCTCGAACACCAGCGCGCGTGCGATCGCGACCCGCTGCTGCTGGCCGCCGGACAGAGCCGGCGCCGGCCGATCGGCAAGTCCCTCCATTTCGACCAGGCTCAACGTCTTCGAAACCAACTCCCTGATTTCGGCGGCCGGCCGCCGGCGCACCCGCAAGGGATACGCGACATTCTCGAACACCGTCATATGCGGCCAGATCGCATAGGACTGGAACACCATCCCGAGCCGGCGGCGTTCCGAGGGAACGAAGATGCCGCGGGCCGCATCGCTGACTACCTCATTGTCGATGCTGATGCGGCCAGCCGTGTTCTGCTCAAGGCCTGCGACCATGCGCAACGTCGTCGTCTTGCCGCAGCCGGAGGGACCGAGCAGGGTGACGAATTCGCCTTCGTTGACCCGAAGATCGACCTCGCTGACGGCTGCGAACTCGCCGAAATTCCGGCCGACCTTTTCGAGCACGACGTTCGACATCTCAAAGACTCCCCGGACTCGTCATAACGTGCCGATCTGCGCCTTGATGACCTTCAACTGCACCCATCGGAACAGCAACACCAGCACCATCATCATCAGCCCGATCACGCTGACCTGCTCCGCATTGCCGTTGGCCCAAAGTTTCAGCAGCACCACCGACAGGACTTCGGAACCGACAGAATAAAGCAGCACGGAGGCGCTCAACTCCCGCATGATCCCGAAGAACACCAGAACCCATCCGACCACGAAGGACGGCCAGATCAGCGCAATCACGATACGGCGCATGGTCTGAAGCCAGCTTGCGCCATGCACGCGCGAGCACTCCTCGATATCGTAGGACAGCTGCGAATAGGCGGCCGACATCACGCGCACCGAGAGCGGCGTTCCCAGTGAAATATAGGCCAGCAACAGCGCCCAGATGGTGCCGTAGATCGGAATCGCGTGCGGCAATAGCGCAAAGCCCCAGAGGAAGCCGAGGCCGAGAACGATTCCCGGCATCATCCATGGCAGCCAGGCCATCGCGTCGATCAGCAGGCGGCCGCGCCATTTGGTGCGAACAGAGATGTAGGCGACCGCGCCGCCGAGCACCATGGTCAGGGTCGCACCCACCAGGCCGAGCAGCATGGTATTGCCAAAACCTCGCCAGAACTCGCTGCTGCCGAACACAGCCTGATAATGTTCGAGCGTCAGCATGTCCCATTGATAGAAGCCGAAGAACTTGAAGAAGGATCCGATCAGGAGCTGACCTATGGGCAGCACGACGGTCACCACAAAGAACAGCGCACAGAAGCCGAACGTCGCCCAGCGCCATTTCCCGAGCTTCATGACACCAGGCGAATAGCCCTTTCCGCTGACAGTCGTGAAGCTGCGTCCCCGCAACAGCTTCCATTGCAGCAGGACGATGAGAAACAGCAGCGCCATGATGATAAAGCTGACCGCGGTCGCATATTGATATTGCGGCGGCGAGCTCTGGTTGATCGAGTCATAGATATCCGTCGTGATCACCTTGATGCCGGCCGGCGAGCCGAAGAACAGCGGCGACTCGAAATTCTCGATGCCGCGAATGAAGCTGAGGATGGCAGCACCTGTGAGCGCGGGCAGCATCAGCTGCAACGTGACGGTGCGGAACGTCCGCAGTCGCGATGCGCCGCACATGCGGGCCGCTTCCTCCAGGCTCGGATCCATCGCCCGGAAGGCGTCGACGATCAGCAGGAACAGGAACGGCACGGAATATTGCATCATGTGCCAGACCACGCCGCCGTAGGAATAGACATTGATCGGCGAACTGCTTGATCCCGTCAGCCATTGATAGAGCTGGTTGAGCAGCCCCACCTGCGGATTGCCCAGCATGCCCCAGGCCATCGCTGTCAGTATAGGCGGGATGAAGAACGGCAACGTGACCAGCACTTCAAGCGCGCCGCGAAACGGGGTGTCGGTGCGAGCCAGGATCCAGGCCAGCAGTACGGCGATCGCGAGCGATGGAACGGTCTTGGCCAGCGATATTCCGACGGTGTTGAGAAGCGTGATCAGGTTCTGTCGAGTGAGCACTTGCTGATAGCCGTCGAGATTGAACGTGCCGGCTACGCCCGGCGGGGTCGAATGCAGGCTTCCATAGAGCAGCATCGACAGCGGATAAACCGACAAAAACGCCAGAATGGCGACAAGCAAGACCAGAGCCGCCGTGCGGCCAGCCGAGGTCGCCTGCAACAGGCGCAATCTCGCCGACAGGCCTGCCGCCAACGGCATTCTGCCAGGATTCCCCACGCGGTCGTCGGCCGATATCGCCATTTTTTCAAAAACTACGGATACAGCTTCTTTGCCAGCTCGATCATGGATGGCCGCTCGGCAAGTTTGGCCGGGCCCAAAAGCGGGGCGTTCGCGAACGGCTGCGCGTCGGGATTGGCGCGCTCGGCCACGCCCGCGACAACTGGCGGCATCCAGGCGTTGGCGTAAATCAGCTGCGACTCCATATCGAGGAAATGCTGGATGAACAGGCGAGCGGCGTTGGGATGCGGAGCATTCTTCAGCACCGCCGAATCCATCTCGGCGTAAGGCGCGCCCTCCTTGGGCACCACGACCTTGACCGGCAAGCCCTTCAGATCAGAGGTAAACGCGAAGATCTGGGGAACATAGATGGCATATTCGCCGCGCGCGACACGACGGGCGTCGTTACGCATGTCGCGGCTGAAGACCGGCTTCTGCTCGGCGAGCTTCGCGTTGAACTCCGGGCCCATCTTGTGCTCCAGGATGGCGAACATCGTATTGCCGCTTCCCAAGGGCCGCATATCGTCGGATAGAATCTTGCCCTTCCATTTCGGATCGAGCAGATCGTCCCAGCTCTTCGGCACCTCATCGTCCTTGACCATTCGGGTGTTGATCAGAATACCCATCGGCTGGACGAAAGCGGGCACGCTGTACTCGGTGGCATGGAACGGCGGCCGCAGATGCGCCGCGTTCGGAATCGCCGGCAGCCTCTCGATGAAATCGCCCTTCTGCAGCTGCTCCTCGATCATGGTCGACGAGATCATCTCGACATCGCCGAGGTATCGCCCGGCTGATTGTTCGGTCCGGATGCGCTCGGAAAGCTCGCTGGCCCGCAGGTCCAGGCTTTCTACCGGAATGCCATATTTGGCCTCGAAGGATTTCAGGACGGCGATAAAATACGGAGCGCCAAGGGCCATGTCATAGACCACGACCTTGCCTTCCTTCTTGGCGGCATCGACGACGGCGTCCCAGGACTCCTGTGCTTGGGCGTGCGCGGGCATGACCATCCCTGCGACGCACGCAACCAGCATCGCCTTGAGCGTTTTCATCACTTCCTCACCCTCCCGAATTTTGTATTTTCGGCTTCGTTGCCGGCCCGCCGGGGTCCTAGACTTCGACCACCACATACTGCTTTTCGACCGACACCGGGAAGGTTTCGGCCGTAAGCGTATCCTCGGTGAGGGCAGCACCCGGTTCAACCGTCAGGTCATAGCTCCGCGCCTTTGTGCGGTCGGGCTCGCACCATGATTTGCCGGTGCGCAGGTCGAATTCCCAGCCATGCCACGGGCAACGCAGGAGTTCGCCCCGCCGGCTGAAGCGATAGGCGCCTGGTTCGCTGGCTTCAACCAGACCGACGATGCGGCCCTTGCACAACGATCCTCCATTGTGAGGACAACGGTTGCCCAGGGCGAAGTACTCGCCGCCAACATTGAAGATGCCGATTTCCCGGCCGCTGACCGTCACCAACATCCGTTCGCCCGGTGGAATCTGGTCGACCGTCGCGACGACATGCCGCGTCATTCGTCAAACCTGTAGAACTTGCGCGCATTGCCGTAGAGAAGCTGGTGGCGCTGGACGTCGGTAAGGTTTGCCTTGAACGCGGCGCGAGGATCGTCGAAATCCCAATGCGGATAGTCGGTCGCAAACAACAGTCGATCCCAGCCGATCCGATCGAACAGATCGAGAAGGGCCGCGGAACTGCCCGGCTCCTCCATCGGCTGGGTCGTAAACCACACATGCTCGCGAACATACTCCGAAGGCGGCCGTTTCACCTGGGGCACTTCGCTGCGCATCCGGTTCCAGTGCTTGTCCATTCGCGCGCTGAACGATGGAATCCAGCCAAGGCCGCCCTCCATGATCACGATGCGCAGTTTTGGAAACCGCTCGAACACGCCTTCAAAGACGAGGCTCGCCAACACGGCCTGCATGGCCTGCACGACCATGTGGTGCTCTTCCATATAATAGGACGACCAGCCGCCGCCGGTGGACGGGTGACCGCCGGTGCCCCCGACATGAATCGTGATCGGCAGGCTGTTGCGCACGGCCGCTTCGAAGATCGGCCAATAACGCCGCCGTCCGAACGGCTCGTCGGTGCGCGGCAGGATCAGGATTTGCTGGAAATTCGGATCGCCGCCGCGGGCATCGATTTCGGCAACGGAAGCCTCGGTGTCCTCCTGCGCGACCAGCACGGAAGCCCGCAGGCGGGGCTCCTGTTTGACCCAGCGCTCCAGCTGCCAGGTATTCATGGCCCGCGTCAGGGCCGCGCCGAAATCGAGATTGCGCTGGCTGCCGGGATTCCAGCGCAACGGAATCAGCATGCCGATCTCGACACCATTGGGATCGAGATGCTGCTTCCTCATGAAGTCGAGGCTCGATCCCGGAGGGCCGCCCTCCTCGGGATAGGCGTCGACTCTCGCCGCGTCGGGCGACATGCGCGGATGCGACAGCGCCTCGGAAAAGGCGTGGCGCAGGTGGCTGCCATAGACCTCCAGATGCTCGATCCAGCGCTTCTCCAGATAGGGGTGGATCTCCTTCCAGGAAGTCATCGCTGGATGAATGTCGCAATCGATGACCTGAAACTTGTGTTTCGCGGATTGGCTTCGTTCCACATCGACAATGCTCATAGCGTAATCTCCATGGCATGATCCGCCTTCGACAAGCGCGGATAGGTGGCAAGCGCGTTCTCGCTCAGGATCTTTCGAAGCAACTCGTCAGGGATACCTAATGGCAGCGCCTCGTCTCCGTCAAACTGCCAATGCGGATAGTCGGTCGAGAACAGCAGCAAACGGTCCGACTTCAGATGGTCGACCAGCCGCAGGATCGCCTCCGCTTCGTCGGCCGCATCGATCGGCTGCATTGTGAAGCGGACGTGATCGCGGACAATCTCCGACGGGGCCCGCGTCACCCAGGGAACTTCGGCGCGGACCCCCTTCCACGTCTTGTCGGACCGCCAGATGAAGCCGCTCAACCAGGTCACGCCGGACTCGATCGCAACGACCTTCAAATCGGGGAATTTTGCAAACACACCTTCGGCGATCATGCTCTGCAGCTGATTCTCGAAGGCCGCCGATTGCGCGATGTAGTCTTCGACATAGTGGGAAGGCCATCCCACCGGCGTCGGCGCGTAACGGTAGGCGCTGCCGGCGTGAATCCCGATCGGCAGCTGCAGCCGTTCGGCCAGCCGGTAGATCGGCCAGAGCTGCCGCCGGCCCAGCGTGACCTCGCCGGAAACCAGCATCAAGACCTGCACGAACCGGAAGTCGTCGGCCCTGCGCTCGATTTCCGCCACCGCCAGTTCGGTATTGTGCGCCGGGATCACGATCGAGGCCCGAAGCCGTGGATCCCGGCTGAGCCACTCGTCGCGAATCCAGTCGTTGGTCGCCCGGCAGAACGCCGCTGCCATGTCTTCGCTGTGGAACACCTGCGCGCCATAGAGGCAGTTGAGAATTCCGTAGCGCGGCTGGTAGCGGTCGAGCACATGCTCCTGCATCGCCTTGAGCGACGATCCCGGCTTTCTTCCCTGATCGAGCGTCCAGTCGGGACGGCAGGACAGCGGCGCATTCTGCGGATAGCTGGTCAGGCTGAGGTTGAGGCGGTCGAGGGCGCGGACCGACACCATTTCACGCCAATAGTCGTCCAGATACGGCAACAGAACGTTCATTCCGGGCACGGCCGGATGAAGATCGCAATCGATGGCGCCTGCATATCTCGCGGATCGATCGCCGCCGGTCGCCTGCCGGTTTGCTACCATGGACATTCCACTCGATCGATGTTCCGGGCTCGGGAAGTGCCTACATGACGATAGCGCCAGAAGCGGCTTCCGGCTACTGCGTCGAAGGTCAATTTCACGGGTAGATCTGTTTGGCCAACGCCAGCATCTTGTCCATCCGCGCCGCATCGGTGGTGCCGAGGAGCTTGCTTTTCTGCAGGTCAGCCACCGCAGGATCGAGTTCGGACAGCGTGTCGCTGGTCACCGGCAGCAGACCGAGATTGGCAAAACCCTGCTGCATCTTCTGGCCGAGGTAATGCTCCATCAGCAGGCGTGCCGCGTTCGGGTGCGGCGCATTCTTCAGCAGCGCGAGATCATAACCGATGTAGGGCAGCCCTTCCTTCGGCGCGATGAACTTGACCGGCAGTCCCTTCAATTCGGGGATCGAGGTCAGGCTCACGGGAAGGTAGAGCGGAAGCTCGCCGCGTGCGATACGCCGCTCGTTGGCGGGAATCTCGCGGCTGAACTTGATGTCCTGCTGCGCAAGCTTCTCATGGAAGTCGCGCCCGAAATGTTCCTCGAGGACATAGAACAGCACGCCACCACCGCCCAGCGCGCGAAAATCGTCGCTGAGGATTTTGCCTTTCCATTTGGCATCGGCGAGATCGAGCCAGCTCTTCGGCTCATCCTCGGGCTTGACCAGCCTGGTGCTGGCGAGAATGCCGTAGACGATCGCAAATACCGGCAGCCGGATGTCGTCACCACGGAATTCCGGCTTCAGATGGCCGAGGCTCGGAAGTGGCCCGAAGGGATCGAAGACATGGTCCTGCGCGATCTGCAGCGTGGTCGTCGTCCGTCCGTTTTCCGACACGTCGGCGGCGAAGCGACCCGCCGCCTGCTCGATGCGAATGCGTTCGCGGACCTCGCTTGCGCGCGCCTCCAGGATGTCGACGGTGATGCCGTAGCTGGTCTCAAAATCCTTCTTGAGCTCCTGATGCGCGGCGAGGCCGACGAAGGCGCTATAGAGCACCACGTGGCCTTCCTTCTTCGCGTCCGCGACGATCTTGTTCCACTCGTCCTCGGCGCGCGCGGTTGGCGGCGCGGAGAGCAGGGCGGAACCGGCCGCGAGGCCAAGCAGGGCCGCGCGGCGCGAAATGAGGATCAGTCCGCCCCTGCGGCGCGAGGCCACCGCGCTACTCCGCGGCTTGTCGGTCGGGGGCGGGCCAGCGCACGGCGCTCTTCAATTGTTCCTGATAGGCGTCCTGCCAGTCGATCTTGTCGTCGGCGTAGAACGAACCCGCGCGCGCTTTCCAGAAGATCCCGGCATCGTCGACACCGGGCGGCACGGTGCCATCCTCGGCGAGGTCACGTGCCACGGTCAACAGCCGCCGCCGCGTGCGGGCGATCATGATGTCGCTCGGCGCCAGATGCTCCTTGGTGTGATCCACGATCAGCCCCATGCTTTCGGTGACGGCCTGATCCTGCATCACGATGTTGCGGATGCCCGAATAGATCCGGTTGGCATGCTGCGCCTCGCGGTCGATCTGCCAGTCGTTCGCGAGATTTTGCACCGCCCGCCAGCGACCGAACCAATCGGTGCTGTTGGGCAGGTAGTCGAGCGGTTCGGCACCCGGAATTGCCGTTCCACTCTTCTTCAGCTTCATCGACGAGTAGGTCGCGCCGCGGGCGCGGCCGCCGAAGATCGAGATCAGCATGGTATGGGTGTCGTCCATCGGAACCCAGGCCTTCGCGACCACGTGATCGGCAAAATCGGCATTCGGCGTTTGGGTCCAGAACGGCAGGCAGAAATGCGCCATGCGCCAATGCATCCGGTTGTTGGTGTCGGGCCGGTAGGCGCCATACATCGTGCCCCATTCGGTGTCGGCGACCTTGTACTCGGGCGCGCGGTTGGCCACGGTGTGGCGCGCCGGATGACCTTCCTCGAAATCCTCCGCCTTGACGTGACCGGCGTGGAGAAAACCGAAATGCGAGGTGTCGATATCTCCTTCGAGACCCTGCAGCCAGTTGCTTTGGCGCTGTAGCATGCTGACGCTCAGATCCTGTTCGGGAACGAACAGGGCCTCCAGCATCGGCATCGGCGGCGCTTCGGCGCGCGCGCCCATATAGACCCAGATCAGGCCGGCGCGCTCCTGCACCTTGTAGCTCTTGGCGCGAACCTTCTCCTTGAAATCCTGCGGCGGCGGCACGTTTGGCATTTCAAGGCAACGGCCTTCGACGTCGAACTTCCAGCCGTGATAGACGCAGCGGATGCCGTTCTCCTCGTTGCGGCCGAGGAACAGCGACGCACAGCGATGCGGGCATTGATGATCGAGCACCCCGACCCGGCCCGAGCTGTCGCGAAAAGCGATCAGGGGCTCGCCAAGCAGCATCAGCCGCATCGGGTCGCCGTCGGCTTTCAATTCGGAGGAAAGGGCTGCGGGGATCCAATATTGCCGCATCATCTCGCCCATGATCGTGCCTGGGCCAACCCGTGTCAGATCATGGCCATCGGTTGCCTTGGACATGTCGATCTCCCTTGCTTGTTTTAGCGGCGCCAAAGCTTTTTGCGGCACCGCAGCAGCGCTACATTTACTTGCATTATGCAAATAATTCGCATCTACGTCAAGAATGGTTTGCAGCGCCGGTGGAGCGCGTTTGAGTCATGAAACAACTGTCCGTATAGTTCCCGCGAGCTTAAGGAATTCCGCATTCGATGAACAATACCAGAGCTTCCATTCCACTCGAGGACTGGGTCGGTTACCGGTTCGGCCTGATCGCGGCACGGCTGGGTAACTTCATTGCCCCCATGTATGCGAGCCGCCACGACCTGACGATTCCAGCCTGGCGCAGTCTCGCAGTCATTGCCCGCTATCAGCCGCTGACGGCAAAGCAGCTCGCCACGTTGACGTCGTCCGACGCCTTCAAGGTCGCGCGCGCGATCGAGCTCCTGGTCCGGCGCGGCTTGATCCGCCGCGACGTAGACAAGAGCGACCGGCGCCGTGCCAGCCTTCGTCTCACCGCGGAAGGCCGCAAGGTCTACAAGGACATCGAGAAGTTCGCGGTCCGGGTCGAGCGCGAACTCACCGCCGCGCTCGATGCCGGTGAACTGGCGAGCCTGCGCCAAAGTCTCGACAAGCTGGACCAGCAATTGGAAAGCCGGATCAAAGTTCAAGGCTGGGAGAGATTTCTGAAACGCTGAGCAGCGATGCCCAGACGCCAATCTTGTGTGCGGCCCCCTGTCTAGACGGCGTTGCCCCGCTCGGTTTCGCGCCACTTGATCATGCGACGAATTCCATCCTCGAACGAGATTTGCGGCTTCCAGCCGATCATCCGCTCAATCTTCTCGATCGAGAAGTCCAGCTTGGTCGATACCGCTGCCCGTATCTTTCCGGGCGGTGTCTTGTATTCGGGCTTGAGATTCGTACCCGTGATTTCCTGAACGATCTCGACAAGCCTGTTCAGCGTCGTGGCCGTTCCCGTCGCGACATTAAAACTCTCGCGCGACACGTCGCTCTCCATCGCCATCAGATTGGCGCGCGCGACGTCGGCGACATGAATGTAGTCGTGGACCTCGAGCCCGTCATCGGGAATCATCGGACGCTCGCCGCGTTTCAGCCGGTCATAGGTATCGACGATATAAACCGAGTTGACCGCGCGAAGGTGCTGACGCTCGCCATACACCGACGAATATCGAAGCGATATCGAGTGGACGCCGTGGCGATCGTGATAGAGCTTTCCAAGATTTTCTCCCATGATCTTGGAGCCGGCGTAGAGCGCAGCCCCGGGCTGCAGCTTGCTCCAGGTCCAGGGCGTCGCCTCGTCGATGAGATCGACGGTCGGCTCGCCGTACACGGCGATGGAGGATGAGAAGATCACCTTCTTGACCCCGCGATATCGGCAGGCCTCGAACACATTCATCATGCCCTGCACGTTGACGGCGACGCCGAGCCCGGGATTTTGCGTCAGCGGGAGCGTGAGGAAGCCGGCAGCGGCAAAAACCCCGTCGACGCCATCGAGGCTGTCAAACAGCTCGTTGACGCGCAGGATATCGCCGCGCACGAACTTGACCCGTGGATTACCGACGAGATCGCTGATGCCTTCCGGCGAGCCAAGCGAATAATTGTCCAACAGGACGATCTTGCGGGCATCGGCAGCCAGCAGCTGCTCGGTGATATGGGCCCCTATCATGCTGGCGCCGCCGGTGATCAGAAACTTGCCGCCCTTGATCTTCATCCCCTTGTCCTTCTCGTTGATGCGACCGTCCGCCAGCCCGATGCGGTCTTGTCCGATCGATATTTTCGGTCGCCTGGATCCTATTCGACCGCCGCGAGCTTGGCCGTCTTCGCAAGATTTCCCCATTTCGCGTCTTCGTTGCGCATGAACTCGGCGAATTGTTCCGGAGTATCGGCGGCAACGTCGGCGCCAAGTTTCAAGATCCGTTCCACGACGTCGGCAGATGTCAATGCGCGCCTGATATGCTCGTTGAGCAGCTTGATCCGGTTCGCGGCCGTACCGGCTTTTACAACAATTCCGTTCCAACCCAATACTTCAAAGTCCGCCAATTCCGGCACCCCCGACTCGGCAACCGTCGGGATATCGGGCAGCGTCGGCGAGCGTGTCTTGCTGCTGATCGCGATCCCGCGTAGCGTGTTGGCCGCGATTTGCGGCGCGGACGTGATGGTGTCGGTGAAGGCGGTATCCACATTTCCCGCGATCACGGCGGTCAGCGCGACAGCCGTCCCGGTGTAGGGGATATGCACCGCGTTGATGCCGGCTTTCGCCTTCAGCAATTCGAACGCCATGTGGAACGAGGCGCCAAAACCGCTCGAAGAGTATTTCAGGGCTGTGGGATTCTTCTTCGCATATTGAATGAGCTCGGCGACCGAATGAATCCGCAGCTGATTGTTGACGACCAGCAGATTCGGATAGGTAGTCGCCAACGTGACCGGTGCAAAATCGGTCAGCGGATCGAATTTGACGTCCTTGTAGATGTGATTGTTGATGGTCATCAGGCCGATGTGCCCCATCATCAGCGTGTAGCCGTCGGCCGGCGCCGACAACACATAGCTGGCTCCGACGATGCCGTTGGCGCCGGGGCGGTCTTCCACGACAACGGGCTGGCCGAGAGAGGTCTGAAGTTTCTCGGCAATCATCCGCGAGATGATGTCGGCCGCACCACCTGCCCCGGTCGGCACGACCAATCGAATGGGACGGTCGGGATAATTCTCGGCGCCTGCCATATGCGGCGAGCACAATGCCGCGGCCACCGCAAGCAGAATGAATTTTGGTCGCATGTGGCGTCTCCCACCATATCTTTTTTTCGTTGGGCGCGTTCCGCGCGAATTGACACAAGCTCGCACCGAACCCAGCCAAAGCAGGTTACTAGTCCAGCCCGGGCGATCAACCACCTAAATCCCTATAGAAGTATGTCCTCCCGGCATCCTCCGGTCCGAAGGCCGCGCCCTGACGGCGAGGCTGTCTTGTTCCTCGCAGCCGGCAATATCACGCGGCGTGCGCCGGTATGCCTTTGGTCAACTCACCGAGAATGTATGGCAGGATGCCGCCATGACGAACGTAATCGGATTCCATTTGCGTATCCAGTCGAAGGATCAGCGGTATCTCTTCAGTGTCGCCATTCGTCCGGTGCACCACCAGCGTGACGCGCGCGCCCGGCTTGACGTTTTCATCCAATCCGACCAGATCGAAGCGCTCCGAACCATCCAATGCGTAGACAGCGGCGCTTTTACCCGGCATGAACTGACACGGCAGCACGCCCATCCCGACGAGGTTGCTGCGATGGATACGCTCGAAGCTGCCGGCAACGACCGCACGCACACCCAATAGGCGCGTCGCCTTGGCGGCCCAATCCCGCGCGCTGCCGGTGCCGTATTCCTCGCCCGCAATGACGATCAGCGGCACGCGTTCGCTGATATAGCGCATCGCGGCGTCGTAGATACTCAATCGCGTGCCCTGGGGTTGATGCAGGGTGACACCGCCTTCGACGCCGGGCACCATGAAGTTCTTGAGCTGCGCATTCGAAAACGCGCCGCGGATCATGACTTCATGGTTCATTCTGCGCGCGCCAAAATTGTTGAAGTCAGATGGGGCAACACCAAGCGAACGCAGGTAAGTACCCGCTGGTGAGTTCGCCTTGATGCTGCTGATCGGACTGATGTGGTCGGTCGTCACGGAATTGCCGAGGATCGCAAGCGCACGTGCGCCCGAAATATCCCGCAGCACAGTCCGTCTTAATTCCTGATCGAGAAACGGCGGCTCCTGGATGTAGCTCGACGTATCATCCCAGGGGTAAAGTTCGCCCACCGCTTGCGGAATTTCCGACCAAAGCGGATTTCGCGTCGCGATATCGCTGCCATAGGCCTCGGCATAAAACTCCGGCCGAGAAGCGATCGACATGGCTGCCTCGATCTCCTCCGGGTTCGGCCATACATCCCGGAGATAGACTTTTTCGCCGGCTGTTCCGACGCCAAGCGGCTCGGCATGGACGTCGATATTGACCGAACCGGTCAAGGCAAAGGCGACCACCAGCGGAGGGCTCGCAAGAAATGCCGCGCGAACCGCGGGATGAATGCGCGATTCAAAATTGCGGTTGCCCGACAATACCGCACAGGCGACGACATCGTTGTCGATGATTTTCTTCTCGATCTCCGGATCGATCGGCCCGGAGGCGCCAAAACACGTGCCGCAGCTATAGCCCGCCACGTTGAAGCCGAGTGCATCGAGATGGGTTTGCAGGCCCGCCGTCTCGAGATATCTGCTGACCACGTGCGAACCGGGCGTGAGCGACGTCTTGACCCAGGGCTTCGTCTTCAAGCCGCGCTCGACGGCCTTTTTGGCCAGGATGCCCGCCATCAGCATGACGCCGGGATTTGACGTGTTGGTGCAGGATGTGATCGCCGCAATCACGACATCGCCATTCTGCGGCTGGCGCGGCCCATTTCCGATCGCTGCCGACGGCCTCATGGGCGGTGCATTGTAGCCACCGGCGCTCACGGGGCGACGCAAGGTATCGTCAAACCGGATGCGCAATTCCGAAAGCGGCACACGGTCTTGCGGACGCTTGGGACCGGCCAGGCTCGGCTCGACGGAACCAAGATCGAGATCGACGACCGCCGTGTAATCGATCTCGCCCGGCATCGGCGCGCCGAAGCATTTCTGGGCGCGGAAATAGGCCTCAACCGCCGCCACCTGCTGTTCGGACCGTGCCGTTTGCTGAAGGTAGCGGCAGGTCTGCTCGTCGACCGGAAAAAAGCCGATCGTCGCGCCGTATTCCGGCGACATATTGGAGATGGTGGCGCGATCAGGCAACGTCAGGTTCGCGACCCCTGCCCCGAAAAATTCGACGAATTTGCCTACGACCTTGGAGTGTCGCAGCAGCTCGGTGATATGCAGCACGAGGTCGGTCGCCGTCACGCCGGGCTTCAGCGCTCCGCTCAGATGGACGCCGACCACATCGGGCGTGAGAAAATACACCGGCTGGCCCAGCATCGCGCTTTCGGCCTCGATGCCCCCGACGCCCCATCCGACCACGCCAAGTCCGGCGATCATGCCGGTATGTGAATCGGTCCCGACCAGCGTATCCGGAAAGCAGACGCCATCCTTGAACAGGATACCGGGCGCCAGATATTCCAGATTGACCTGATGCAGAATCCCGCTGCCTGGCGGGAACAACCTGATACCCTGATAAGCCTGCATCGCCCATTTGACGAAACTGAATCTTTCGGCGTTGCGGCTGATCTCCAACTCCATGTTGCGCTTGAGCGCATCCGGCGTGCCATGGAAGTCGACCGTCAAAGTATGATCGAGCACCATATCGACCGGAATGCTCGGCCCGACGCTGCCTGCCGGAAAACCGAGCCGCTTCACCGCGCCGCGTATCGCCGTAAGATCGCCCAACAGAGGAATGCCGGCCGCGCAATTGAGAACGATACGTCCGACCTTGAATGGAATTTCGCTGTTCCGGGGCGCGCGCGGCAGCCAACCTGCGAGATCGCGAACCTGCCGCTCCGACACCTGCCGTCCGTCGCAATTTCTCATCAGCGATTCCAACACGACGCGAAGCGAGACGGGCAATCTGGAAATCCTGCCAAAGCCCGCCTGCTCGAGCGCGGGAAGCGAAAAAAACCGGCTCCTGGCTGCGGAACCAAGGTCGATCTCGCGTTCACAGAGAGCTTTCAGCACCGATGTCATCGAACGTGCCTTCCGGATGTTTCAATCAGTCAATCGATATGAATTCCGTTCGCCTTGATCACCGACAGCCACGTCTCGAAGTCGGCTTTCAGGATTTGCGCAAACTCTTCGGGAGACGATGTCGAAACTTCACCGGCCTGTTGCAGCATCAAGGCCTTCATACCAGGCGCATTCATGATGCTCACGATTTCATCGTGCAGCTTTTGGACGATCGGGCGCGGGGTGCCGGCCGGCGCCAGCACGCCATTGAAGCTGATGACATGGACGTCGGGCAATCCGGCCTCCGTCGCGCTGGGAACGTCCGGTATCGCCGCCCATCGTTTGGTATCCGTCACCATCAGCCCCCGGATCAATCCATCCTTGATGAAGCCGGACGACGAGGGCATCGTCGCGAACATGGCCTGGATCTGTCCACCCATCAGGTCGGCCATCGCCGCCGCCCCTCCCCGATAAGGCACATAGTTGAGATCGACCCTGGTCGACGCGCGATAAAGCTCGGTGGTGAGATGATTGGTGCTGCCGGTGCCGCTCGTCCCGTAACTGATCTTGCCGGGATTCGAACGGGTCATCGCGACCAGGTCTTGCGCCGTCCGGATCGGCAGGTCCTTGTTCACGACCAGCACATTCGGAAACAGGATCACGGTCGTGATCGGCTCGAAGTCGCGCGACGGATCATAGGGCAGCTGACTGTAGAGTCCCGGACTCATCGTCAGTTCGTTGCTGGTGCCCATCAGCAGCGTGTATCCATCATGGTCGGATTTCGCCACGAAGGCCGCGCCGGCCGTCCCGCTCGCGCCGGATTTGTTGATGACGATTACCGGCTGGCCCAGGGCGATCGACAATTTCTCGCTCAGCGGCCTTGCAACGATATCGGCCGGTCCGCCCGGCGGAAACGGCACGACCAGATGCACGGGACGATCAGGATAGGATTCGGCCTGTGCCTGCATGACCGACGCCACGGCCAGCGCGGCGATAAGCAAGCCAACCTGGAATTTAGGCCGTGCCAGGGTCACGCCAGCTTCCTTTGTTCCTGCCCGGTTGCGCCACCGAAGCGAAGTGGATTTGTCAGCGCCCGAACCGAGATGCTGGCGACCGTGTCGACGAGGCGAGCAAGCTCCGTCGCGGCCACGGCGGACATTCCCGTGCCCGCAAGCAGGCGAAACTTGTCCAGCTGCTCCTGGTTGCTGCACGGATTCGATGGCGTTCCATGGCACTCCAACACCAGGCGTTCGGAAACGGTGCCGTCCGCTAGCGTCAGCTTCACGCTGGCGCCGAATTTCGCCGGATACACCGCCTCGACGTCGGGATGGATCACGATCGCCACCTTGCCGGCGAGCTTGCGCATGGCGGGATCGTTGACCGCGTCCGGCTGGAACCAGGCGGGATCACGCGGATCGCCCATCAGGGCGGCCGCCACGCAATAAGGGATGCTGTATTGCGCTCCCATCGTATCGACCGGCGCGGGCTCGCCGTTGTTTTGGGCAGCGTAGCGGCTGACGCCAACCTCGACCGCGCTTACGGTTTCCGCAGCCAGCGGCTGCACGCCTCGCAACTCGACCACGAGCTGGACCACCGACTGAATCCATCCGCAAATCGGATAGACCTTGAACCAGACGTCGCGCATTGCCCAAGCCTGCCCCAGGTCGTGCGTCATCCTGTCCGCGTGCGCTCCGGTGCCGCCGAATACTTCCAGCAGACCGAAACGGCTATCGAGCGCAAAGGGCGGGCCGAGGAAATCGCGGCCTGCCAGCTGCGCCATGCGCACGCCGGCTTCCGCGGAGCGTCCGAGATGCAGTCGCTTCACCATTCCTCCGCCATGCCCGGCAGCGAAACTTTTGATTCCAGACGAAGCCGAACAGGCAAGCCCCGCCGCCGACAACATCTGATCGAGGCTCAACGACATCACCTTGCCGGCGGCGACGGCGCAGGCGATCGGCGCCACCAGACTTGTCGTATGGAATCCCCGCCTGGCAGGTTCCACACCAAGCGCGAGGCCGACCCGATGCATCACCTCGTAGCCGGCAACGATCGCCTCGAGCAGACGGGCGCCCGAGGCATCGACGGCTTCGGCGGCTGCGATCGCGGCGGGGATAACGCACGCGGCCGGATGAGTGATCGACTCCGCGATCAGATCGTCGAGTTCAAATCCGTGGATCGCAGTGCCGTTACAGAGTGCCGCGGCGGGCGCCGAAAGCTGCTTTTGGCGCCCGATCACCGTGCTGTGTCCAGCGGAGCCGTCGGCCAGCATTTCATCGGCAAGAATTCGCGACCAGACCTGGCCCGAGCCAAAAATACCGCAACCCAACGCATCCAGCAGGCAAACCCTGGCATTGGCGGCGACACCGGCAGGTATGCCGCGCAATGTCAGGCCGTGCGCAAAAGCCAGCAAATCCTGACCGTGACTTCGTGAGGCAACGTCCATTTTCAGCACACTCTAGTCGAATGCATTTTGACCAAGCAGATGTTCGCGGAATCTGTTCTTGATATGCGCGCCGTCCCGCATCCGGATCGACATCGGATATCGCTGGGTGTTCACCTTGACATCGCAGAACGCGAGATCGGTCCCGCTAAACAGAGCCGGAATTTCCGACGCCAGTTCTTGTTCGGTGTAGACGGTCACAGACCTTGGAAAATTGCAGGCCTTGGCGACGGCGGCGAGACTGACACCGCGGTGGGTGTGGGTCGGCTGCATCCCGGTCTCGCTGTAATGCTCGTTGTCGATGACGATGATCGAGAGGTTTTTCGGCGATTTGGCGCCGATGGTGGCAAACGCACCGAGTCCCATCAGCATTTCACCATCGCCGGTGATGACGACCGTTCGCCGCGTGGGCTGCGCAAGCGCAAGGCCGAGTCCCATCATGGCGGCCGCACCCATGCCGCCCCACAGGTAAAAGGTGTTGGGATGATCGGCGGTGCCGGCGTCGTAACAGGTCGATCCGAGACCGGTGACGATCAGGCTGTCGCCCCTCGCCTTGAGCAAGGCGTCCATCACCGCACGGCGATCGAGCGTCCCTTGTCTTTGATTTGGCATGGTCACTTGCTCCAATCCTTGAAACCGATCAAACGCTGGCCAAGCAGCACCGCGATCGGGCGATTTGAGCTGAACGTCATCAGCCCCGCTGCGTAGACAACGTCGCGGACCTCGTCGGCATGGTCGGCGCGCTGCACGATCACGCCGGCGTTTTCGAGCACCCGCTGGGTGCTCTGCCCCATCGGGAGCTGCCAGGGATTGAACTCGCCCCATTCACCCCGCATGGTCACGATCATCAGCAGAGGAAACCGGCATTCCTGGATGACACTGAGCATATTGATGCAATTGCCGACGCCGGAAGACTGCATCAACAGCGCGCCGCGCTTGCCGCCGAGCCAGCCGCCCGCCAGCATCGCGACCCCCTCCTCTTCTGATGTCAGCGACACGGTCTCGATCGAATTATCGGACTCGCAATCCTTGATCAACTGGGTGTGACCCGCATCCGGCACAAAGGCGACTTGCTCGATAGCAAGCTGCTTGAGCGTATCGTAGATTTCGCGTGGCCAGACGCGTGCTGGGGCTTCCTGTTTCACTGTGTCTCCACTTGCTCGGAAATTGCTGAAAACCTCGGTTAGTTTTGGTTCAGCATATTGGCTGCCTTGATGACGAGCGCCCATTTGCCGATATCGGTCTTGATGATCCCGGAAAATTCATCCGGCGACGTTCCAACCAGGACGGTTCCGGTCGCCTCGAAGCGGGCCTTGAGCTCGGAATCCTGGAAGGCGTGAAGCGTGGCCTGGTAGAGCTTGCTGACGATGGCGGGATCGGTATTCGCAGGAGCCAGGAGGCCGTACCAGAGATCGGCCTCGAAGTTTTCAAGGCCGGGGAGCTCGGCCATCGCCGGAAGGTCCGGCATGGTCGGGTTGCGGGTCTTGCTGGTGACGGCGAGCCCGCGCAACTGCTTGCCATCGACCAGCGGCTTTGCCGTCAGAATGGACGCAAACATGAAGTCGATGTGGCCGGCGATGACTTCCTGCAGCGCCGGCGCCACACCCTTGTACGGCACGTGCGTCATGCTGAGCTTCATCAAGGTCTTCAGCATCTCACCTGACAGATGCGCGCCACCGCCCGCTCCCGAGGAGGCGAAATTCAGCTTGCCGGGGTGCGCGCGCGCATAGTCGATCAGTTCACCGACTGTCCTCACGGGAAGATCATTGTTGACGACGAGCACGAAGGGCTGCCTCGCCAGCAGACTGACCGGCGCAAAATCCTTGACCGGATCGAACTTGACGACGTCCTTGAACAATTGCGGGTTGATCACCACCGTCGCATTCGTCGTCACCAGCAGCGTATTGCCGTCCGCCGGTGCGCGCGCAACATAGTCGGTTGCAATGTCGCCGTTGCCGCCGGTCTTGTCTTCGACGATGAAGGTGTTCTTGAATTCCTCGCCGAATTTCTGTGCCAGCTCCCGCGCCATGAGATCGTTGCCGCCGCCGGCGGCGAAAGCCGAAATCAGCCGCACGGTCTGGGTCGGATAGCTGACCGTGGCCGCCGGAGCCGGTGCGCTCGCAATCAGCAGGGTGCCGAAAGCCAGGGCGGCGTATGGCAGCGACGACTTCAGCATGGCGTTCCCTCACGCGTTCTCGTTGGAAGGACGGTAACGGCCATCGCTCTGCGGATAAAAGGCCTGGATTGGATACTGCTATGTATTCGGCGGCATAGTGGGCCTTTGGCCCTGGCGTCGCGGTGCTCAGGCGACATTGGCCGCCGCTCCGCCGCCGATCGCCGCCCTGGCTGCGCTGCGGCCGGCAATCCGTCCGAACACGGCGCCGCTCATCAGTCCCGTCGCACCCGGGTAGTTGAAATAGAACAACCCGCCGAGCATCTCCCCGGCCGTGAATAACCCCGATATGACGCGATGCTGCGTATCCAGAACCTGCGCTTCGGTCGTGACCTTGAGGCCGCCAAACGTAAAGGTAATGCCGCAGGTCACGGCATAGGCCTCGAACGGCGGATTTTCCAGCGCTACCGCCCAATTCGATTTCGGGATCGCCAGACCCTGGGTCCGCCGCCCGTCCTTCACGTTGGGGCTGAACGGCACGTCTCGCGTGATGGAGGCATTGTAGGCCTTTATCGTCTCGATCAGTGCGTCGCGATTGACGTCGCCGAGTTTGTCGGCGAGTTCCTCGATCGAATTGGCCGTCACCTTGGTCACGCGCCGGGCACGATATTCCGGCCGCAGCAGGTGGGTGACCGACGAATCGAAAATCTGCCAGGCAAACTGGTCGGGCTGCTGCAGGATGATCCTGCCGTATTTGGCGTAGGTGTAGTTTCGGATATCGGCGCCTTCATCGAGAAAACGTTTTCCCTCGCTGTTGACCATGATCGAGAACGGATAATTGTCGCGTTCGTAGTCATCCATGGTCTCGAAGCTGCCGAACTCGTCGGCATAACGTTCCCAACCTACCGCATGACATCCGGACCAATGGCCGGTGGGCTGCGCTCCGATCCGCATCGCCATATCGAGGCCGTCGCCGCAATTGAATTTGCTGCCCCGTACCTTGGCGAGATCCCAGCCGGGCCCCAAATGGCGGGCGCGCCAGGCTGCGTTCGCCTCGAACCCACCGCAGGCCAGCACGACGCTCTTTCCGAAAATCTTCCGCGTGTCCTGATCCATCTTGACCACGACACCGGTGACGCCCTGGTCGGAATGAATGAGATCGCGCACCCACGCCTTGTAGCGAATGTGCACCCCGGCCTTTTCCGCCGCACGGTAGAGCTGATCGACCAGACCGCGACCGCCGCCAACGGCGGCGAGCGTCGCCCCGCCCCAAAACGTGAACTTGCCGTCGACCTTGAAGGCCTGCCGGCCGAACTGCGGAAGAAAGCGCACCCCTTTGCTGCGCATCCAATGCATGGTCGCATTGCTTTGCTTGACCAGGATCTCGCATAAATCAGGGTCGGTCCGGTTCTGCGTCACCCGCGCCATATCGTCGAAGAATTTCTCTTCGGTGTAGCGCCCGAAATCGCTTGCCAGTTCCTCCGGCGTCAAGTCCGGCGACAGCGCGCGGATGTCGTCTGCGCCGTTGTAGACGCACCGCATCAGGCCTTCGGTGAAGGAGCTGTTTCCGCCGCGTTCCTCCTCCGGAGCGCATTCCAGAAGCACGACCTTGGCGCCTTCCTCGCGCGCCGTCAGCGCAGCGCAGAGCGCCGCGTTGCCACCGCCCACCACGATCACGTCGTAGCCCTGACTCCCGTCGTCGCTCGTCGTCATTGTCATGCGCTCGGTCTGAAGTTGCAGAATTCGGCTGCTGGGCTTCCGCTTGCCGGCCCTTTAGTAGCCGACGCCTGCCCCGCCGACAAAAGCTTTAGTTGAGATACTGGTATGTACGCGGCGGCATAGTGGCCCCTGTTCCGTCGCATCGCCTAGACCCGCTCGAGAGCCTGTTTACGTGAAATCCGCATGGCGTCACGGATCGCGGCAGCGGTGAGCGCCGGCGCGATGATTTGCAGAAAATCAATCACATAGGGGCGGATATAGGAGGCCGGCCGCAGCGTGACATAGACCATGCTGCTTTCGAACAGATCTTTGGCGCTGCGCGCCCGGATACCCGTATCCTTCACCGGATCGATCGCGATATCAGCGAGTATCGCAATGCCGAGGCCCAACTCCACATAGGTCTTGCAGATATCGGCGTCGACCGCGCTGAGGCTGATCTTGGGCTTGATTCCCGCCCTCTTGAACGCGTCCATCACCTTTTGCCGTCCACTATGACGGGCGCCATAAATGATGATCGAATACGCGCCAATATCCTGAAGCGTAAGCTTCCTGAGTTTTAGAATCGGGTGATCCTTTGTTGCGACGACGCTGCGCGTGATTTCGAAGCACGGCAACTTGACGAGGTGCGAAAAGTCTCCGCCGGTCTCCGTCCCGATCGCCAGATCCGCGACGCCGGCATCCACCATCCGGCAGATTTCCTCTGGATCGCCTTCCTTCAGGATCAATTCGACGTCCGGATAGGCCTTTACAAAGCAGGCAATCACCCGTGGCAACACGTAGCGCGCCTGGGTGTGGGTCGTTCCGATCGTCAGCGTCCCGCGATTTCCAACGGATACTTCCTCCTTCAGGGAACGAAGTGCCGCGATGTCCTCGACCACATTGCGGGCGATCTCGACGACGTGTTCTCCGGCGGGCGTCAAGCCGATGATCCGGTTGCGGGTTCGCAGAAAAATCTCAAAGCCGAGCTCGGATTCGAGCAGCTGGATTTGCCGGCTGACGCCGGGTTGCGAGGTGTTCAAGGCTTCCGCCGCCGCGGAAAGGTGATTGCCGCGACGGGTGATCTCCAGCACATAGCGAAGCTGCTGCAATTTCATGTCTGGGCTCGGTGGGTTCAGTATATCGAAATGCAATAATATCGTACCATGGCTACCGAAAATGTAATAGTTGGTTGGAGGTTGGAGGATGTCGCCCGGTCTCGTCCACGAACCGCATTTGCAGCACGCTGTTCAACCAAGGACGGGATATTTCCACACCCGAACGACACCTGAGTGAGAAACACGATGCTTAAACGGGTTCTCGTACTCGCCGGGTTTGCCGCGCTAATGGGCGCTATTTCTCCGGCGCGCGCCACCCAGATTACAGTAATGAGCGGCGCCGCAGTGGAGGCCGGGCTGGTGATTGCAGTCGAGGCCTTCCGCCAACAAACGGGCGACAACGTCCAGATCGTCTTTGCCACCACCCCGGAAATCTCCCGACGGGTTGGCGCGGGCGAAACGCCCGATGTGGTGATCGCAACGCCTGCGGCCCTCGACGACCTCGTCAAGTCCGGCAAAATCGAGGGCACCGGGCGAGTGCCGGTCGGCCGCGTCGGCATCGGAGTCGCGATCCGTGAAGGCGCACCGAAACCCGATGTCTCGACAACGGATGCGCTCAAACGCGCGGTGCTCGACGCGGATTCGGTCATCTACAATCGGGCATCCAGCGGACTTTTCGTCGAAAGCTTGCTGCAGCGGCTGGGCTTGGCCGAGCAGATTCAGGGGAAGACGAAGCGCTATGCAGGCACGGATATGATCGAGCCTCTCATTAAGGGCAAGGGCAACGAAATCGGTTTTATGCCCGTGGCCGAAATTCTACACTTTCGCAATAGAGGTTTGCAGCTCGCAGGCCCACTGCCGGAAGACGTCCAAAACTACACCAGCTACGCCGCGCAACCGGCATCAAAATCGGCAGTTGCCATGGCCTTTGTCCGCTTTCTCGAGACACCGGAATCGAAGGGCATATTTGCCGCCGCGGGCATCGAGTAGTTCGGCCGGTGTACCGAAAACTTGAACCCGGGTGCAGCGATGGTGAAGTCCGCTGATATGGCCGTACACGTTGCATTCCTTCACGTTCAATGCCGATGCCGCCATCCAAAAAACAATCACGGACAAACGCGGCGAAGGGTACCGACCGTGCTTATCGATCCTTCGACGGCACCAGAATATCCAGTATCACAGTATCACAGTATCAAAGCTGGTGATACGGAGCCGCGCGTGGTGGCCTGCTAGAAGGCGCGTCCCTTGCCGAACATGCCAGCAATCCCGCAACCGTCGTGCTTTCGCATCGCCATCCCAATGATATACTGCAGATATACACTTGGGACAGGAATTGCATGCCCTATGACGTCTCATGCCTGTAATCGGCCAACGCAACAACCGCGCGTCGAAGAAACGCGCGAAACCCCGGCTGCGCGCGCCCGAAGCGGAAGACGGCACTCTGACCGATCGCGCCTATCGCGAACTCGAAGAAATCATTGTGACGCTGCAGTTATCGCCGGGAACGGTGTTGTCGGAACAGGCGCTTTCGGTGCGTTTGAAGATCGGTCGAACCCCGATCCGCGAAGCGCTGCAGCGCCTCGCCAGGGACGGTCTCGTGGTGATCATGCCCCGACGCGGGATCATGGTCTCGGAAATCAATTTGACGCTGCAGCTGCGGCTGCTCGAGGTCAGGCGCGAGCTGGAACGTCTGATGGCGCACCTCGCCGCCGAGCGCGCCACCCCGGAGGAGCGCCGTGAATTCGCCGAGGTTGCGCGAGCGATGCTGGCGGCAGCCGCCAAGGCCGACGACATCGCCTTCATGCGCCTCGACCAGCGCTTCAATTTCCTGATTGCGACCGCGGCCCGTAACGAATTCGCCCGGCGATCCATGGGGTTGATGAACGCGCTGTCGCGCCGGTTCTGGTATCAGCATTACCAGCAGGTCGCCGACCTGCCGCTTGCCGCCAAGCTGCACGCGGCGGTGGCGGACGCCGTGGCGCAGAAAAAAGCGAAGGCAGCGGCGACCGCATCCGATCGCCTGATCGACTACATCGAGGATTTCGCGCGCAAGACGCTCGATGCCTGAGCGTATCAGTCGAAGACAATGACGCTGCGAATGGTCTCGCCGCGCTTCAGCGCCGCAAAGCCGTCATTGACCTCGTCGAGCGTGATGCGGCGCGAGATCAGCTGGTCGAGCATCAATTCGCCATCGAGATAGGCGCGCGCCAGCAGCGGAAAATCGCGGCGCGGGCGCGCGTTGCCGTAGCTGACGCGGCGGATTCGCTTCTCCTGCATCAGCGCGCCCCAGCGAAACGAGACGTCCTTGTTGACGTCGATCTTGCCGAGCCAGATGATCTGGCCGCCCGGCCGCACCGCTTCGGCGGTCACCCGAAACGCGGAGGCGCTGCCAGCCGCCTCGATGACGACATCGACACCGCGGCCACCGGTCTCACGCTTGCCGGCGGCGGCCGCATCGTCCTTCGACGCGTCCACGCCCAGCGTCGCGCCCATGGCCGCCGCAAGCACGAGTTTCGCCGGGTCGATGTCGACCGCGATGATCGCGCCGGCGCCGGCGAGCCGCGCGCCCTGTACCGCGGCAAGCCCCACCGCGCCGCAGCCAATCACCATCACGGTATCGCCATGCGCGATCGCACCGAGGTTGAGTGCCGCTCCGGCGCCAGTCATGACGCCGCAACCGATCAGGCAGGCACGATCGAACGGGATCTCCTTCGGAACGGAAATCGCCTGCTGATCGGATACGATGCAATATTCGCCGAACGAACCCAGGAACATCAATTGCTGCAGCGGCCGGCCGTCGGACAAAAGGGTGCGGCTTTCGCCGTCGAACGCAACGCCTTTAGGCCCCTGGCCGAGATACTCCTCGCACAGGATCGGCGCGTCGCGGTCGCAATAGAAGCAATGCCCGCAATGCGGGTTCCAGGACAGCACGACGTGATCGCCCGGCCCGACGCCGCGGGCAGCCGGCCCGACCTGCTCGACGATCCCGGCGGCTTCGTGCCCGAGCACCATCGGCAAGGGATAGCGCAACGATCCCTCGATCACTTCGAGATCGGTGTGGCAAAGTCCGGCAGCGCGGATCCGGACCAGCACGTCATTCGGCTTCAGATCGGCAGCCGTTACGGTTTCGACCGACATCGGCGTTTGTGCCGCGTGCAGCACCGCGGCCCTGTATTGCAGCGCCATCAGGCGACCGCCTTGCCGGAGAGCGCAGTAAGGGCTTCATCGATATCGGCGGAGCTCATCTCCCACTCGTTGCCGAAATTCGCCACCACGGCCGACATGAAGGGTTCGACCATCGCCCTTGCCTTCGCCTTGTCGCCGAGATGATCGACCAAAAGCGCCAGCGCGAGCTGACGCGGCTCCGGTCCTTCATAGCTCCATTCGAAGCCGTTCTTGCTGAACTCCACGACATCAACGCAGGGGTCGAGCGGCGCGCCATCGACGGTGACCTTGACGCCGTCGATGGTCCGGTCTCCCAGATAGTGTTTCATGCCAGCCTCCCCGCTTCGATCTGATTTTCCCGGGCCGTTCGTTATCGGCATACCATAGGTCACCGACATCTCATCAAGTGCTTTTTCGGGCAGCGCGTTACCCGGTCAAAAAGGCCTTTTCCCGACTGATAGATTGGTGATATATTAGAGGAAAGCGGGTATGGGACGGAGAGACGGCGCGATGGAATTATCCTCAAGTCCAATGACCGAGCGGCAACGCAATTATCGAGCGACCTACCGTCACCGCGTCGCGGGATGGTACAATGGCTGGCTGCATGTCCTGGTGATCTACGTGATCGGGTTCACGGCGCTGTCGATCTATTTCGCAGATATCAGCGACCTGCGCTGGTGGGAACTGGCGATCGTGCCGGTGACCTTCCTGTTCGCGAATTTCTTCGAGTGGTGGATTCACCGCTACGTCATGCACCGCCCGTCGCAGGTCAAGGCGTTTCGCGCGATCTACAATCGGCACACGCTGATGCATCATCAGTTCTTCACGGAGAAGGAGATGCGGTTCGCCGATCATAACGACTGGCGCGTGACCTTCTTTCCGCCCTACGCCCTCGTGACCTTCACCATGATGTCGATTCCGCCGGCGCTGCTGCTGGGCTGGCTGGTTTCGCCGAATGTCGGATGGCTGCTGATTTCGACCACGACGTCGATGTATTTGATCTACGAATTCATGCACTTCTGCTGTCATCTCGATGAGAGCTGGTTCGTGCGCAACGCGCCGTTCGTGAACACGATCCGGCGCCATCACACCGCCCATCACGATCAATCGATCATGATGGAGCGCAACATGAACCTGACCTTCCCGGTCATGGACTGGTTGTTCGGCACCTCGGATCTCAATCGCGGGTTGGTCGGCCATCTCCTGAACGGCTACGATACGCGCTTCGTCAAAACCGATATGCGCAAGACCTCGCGCACGCCGAGGCCCGCGATGAAGGGACATCCGACCGGCTTCGCCACGCCGGCCGAGTAGACTGCGGATATTGTCAGGCACAGGCAGCAAAGCCATGGACGCCATCGAACCGCACTGGGTTTCGCTGCTCTGGTTTGCTGCCTTCGCAACCGTCGGCACGATCGCTTTCCTCAACCTTGCCGGCATGTTTCCGCTAAGCTTGCGCCCGGCCTCGGCGAGATCGAACGCGGCCACGCTGCTGCTGGCCGGCAATGGCCTCTTGTTGTCAGCCCTGCTGGTAGGAACGGCGCTGTACGGTTATGCCGAACTGCGGTGGAGCTCGCTGATCGTCGCGACCGGCCTCGTCGTGTTGTTTGCGCCCGGGCTGTTCGAAATCTGGCCGTCATCGTTACGCGACGGTTGGCGGGGACTTTCCATGCTGGTTGGCGTCCAGATACTCGCGCTCGCAGCCCTGGCAATGGTTGCGGGACGGTTCTGGGCAAACATGTCGTGACGATCGGGAGATTCCAGCGATGCCTGTAAGAATCAAACTCGGCCTGTCTGGGCTCGTCGTGCTGGTGGCCGCTATTGCGGCCTTTTATCAGCATGCGCTCGGGCACGAGCGCATCCAGTATGTCGTGGCCTTTCTTGGATTCTTCATGATCTTCGCGATGTGGCTGTTTCCCGAGGTCAAGCGCGAGGAAACCGCCGGCGGCGTTCGCCGCGACAACGCGGCACAATAGAATTCGCGCCGCACCTGCGGGCGTGGTCCAGCCCAAACGTCGCGAGCGGACGATCGCGACGCGACTATGCGCGGTAGGCGGTTCTGTCGGTGCCGCGATAAAGCACCCGCAGCTGTTCTTCGGTGACCGCCTTGTGGAAAGCCAGTGCTTCGGGCTCGAGGTCGCGCCTCGGCACATATTCCGGCTCGAAGTGATGGTAGGTGTCCTTGCCGCGCACCAGCGTCGCCCAATCCCTCTGGCCGACCGACTGCTTCAATCGAGTCGGGATGTAGCGGATCGCCAGACCGATGCGACGGTCGTCGGATTGGTTGGGCTCGGAGCCGTGAAACAGCAGGACGTGGTGCAGCGAAGCCTGACCGGGCTTCAACTCGACAAAGACCGCTTTTGCCTCGTCGACGTCGACGGCGATCTCCTGGCCGCGGGTCAGAAGGTTGTTCTGGTCGAACGTATCTTCGTGCTTCACCTGCTGCCTGTGGGTGCCGGCCACGAATTTCATGCAGCCGGAAACCTTGTCGGCCGGCGACATTGCGATCCAGGCGGTCGCAACGTCGGACGAGTCGAGGCCCCAATAGGTCGCGTCCTGATGCCAGGACACGAAACCGGGATCATGCGGCTCCTTGATGAAGAAACTGGTGTTCCAGCAGAGGATATCCGGCCCCAGCAAATCCTCGATCGCGTCGAGGACCTTGGGATGGCGAATCATGTCGTTGATCCAGGTGAACAGCACATGGCTGCGGTGGCGCATCTCGCCCTTGATCGGACCGCCGGTCTTCGCCTCGTAATCCTCGAGCTTGCCGCGAAATTCGGCGACTTCGCCTTCGCTTAGGGCATCCACCGGAAAGTGATAGCCCCGCGCGCGATAGCCGGCGACTTCACTGTCGCTCAGTAACTTCGTCATTTGCGTCCTCCGGCATTCTTTTCTTATGTTCAGGCGGCGGCAAGAAACTCGATCAAAAGTGAGCCCGCCGTCCGGCGCTGTCAAGAAGCACTGCAAGCACGGCAGGCGCGCGAATCCGCTCACGGCTCGCCCGGCGCAGATTCCCGCAAATCGCGATGAACGAGAAGGTGCCGATTCCGGAAGTCCAAATCTGAATTTGTCCCGCGCTCTCAAGCGGCGCGCGTGCATTTTGCGATGGATGGTGCGACGCAGCAGCCAGCAATGCACGAACTTCAAGCCGGTTGCACGCGCAGGCATCTTGGTCTCGCCAGCCACCGTCCGTTGTGTCAGAGTTATTTCGCAAAAGGCCGATATGCAAAATGGCCGGGCAAAGCGGGGAAGGGAAAACGACCATGGACTTGGGGACAGGCATTGCGCTGCTGGTTGCATTTCTGGCGGTCGTCGTCTTGATCATCCGCGGGCAAAGCCCGATCATCATGCTGCTGATACTGGCCGTGCTGTGGTCGGCGATCGCCGGCATCGGCATCGACGACATTCAGAAAAAGATCCTCCAGGCCGGCGGCGTTGCATATGCCAGCGCCGTGATCATCATCGTATTCGGTGCCTGGTTTGCGCAGGTGCTGATCCAGACAGGCATTGCCGAGAGCGTGATCCGATCTGCCGTGGAACTCGCCGGCGATCGGCCGCTGGTCACCGCAATGACGATTACGCTTGTCACCGCATTGCTGTTCACATCGATGTACGGGGTGGGTGCCGCGATCGCGATCGGCATCATCGCATTGCCGATCATGCTCGGCCAGGGCATCCCGCCTTACATCGCCGCACCTGCGTTCACCATGGGGATCGGCGCCGGCACTTTCATCAATCTGGTTCAGTTCGGAACATTTCAAAAACTGTTTCCCGGCCTCAAATATGAAGCGCCCTACCTGACCTACTGGATCGCCGCCATGTGCGTTTACATTCTGGCGGCCTGGCTATTGGAATTCATCTACCTGCGAAACGGCGGCGCGCGTCGACTGGCGTCCGTCGATGTCGCCAATGCCGGGGAACCTGTAGTCCGCAAGCGAACGCCCTACTACACCTACATCGTGCCGATCTTTCCGGTACTCATGATCATGATCCTGAAATGGGAGATCATTCCGACCTTCCTGGTCTCGATCGTGCTCGCGCTGGTCCTGACCGGGCGCGATCGAACCTTCCAGGGCAGCATCAATCTCTTCAACAAGACGTTCTCTGACGCGTTTCCGGACATTGCCACCATGGCCGCGTTGTGGACGATCTGCGGCATGATCATCGTCGCGGGCCAGACACCTGAGGTCGCCAACGCGCTGAAACCGATCTTCGGGCCCGTACTGCCGCACACGACGCTGCAGGCCGCGATCTTCTTCGGGGTGCTCGGAGGCATCGGGAGCATCTATCGCGGGCCGCTGGTCGTGATCGGCACCGGCGCGGCATTGCTCGCCATCGTGATGACCAACAAGGACATCCCGATTCCCTATCTGTATTCGATCTGGCTGGCGCCCACGATCGTGCAAGGCAGCATGGACCCGACCAATTCGTGGACGCTTTGGACGATCGGACAAACCAAGGTCAGCCACGGGCAATTCCTCAAGACCGCCCTGCCCTTCGGCTGCATGATGGTCGCGATCAATTCGCTGATTTGTTACCTGATGCTGGGGTCGATCAACTAGCAAGGAAGATACGTTGACCGAACCACGCCCGCCTTCCCGCGCCTATCGCATCGGTATCGATGTCGGCGGGACTTTTACCAAGGCCGTGCTGATCGACAACGCGACGCACGAGGTGGTCGGCCGGTTCTCCGTGCTGACCACGCATTCGGACCCGCGCGGCGTCGCCAAAGGCGTGGTCGACGTCTTCCGCAATGTGCTGGAGCAGTCCGCCGTCGATCCCAAGGAAGTCATCTTCCTCGCGCATTCGACGACCCAGGCGACCAATGCGCTGCTCGAGGGAGACGTCGCAAGCGTCGGCGTGATCGGGATGTCGACCCGCATGGAGTCTCTGCTGGCCAAGAGCCAGAGCGCGATGAAGCCGATCGAACTTGCGCCCGGCCGCCACCTCAAGCCGGCGAACCGGTTTCTCACGAAGGAGACGTTAACCGACGACGTCATCCGCAACGCCATCGGAGAGCTCAAGGCGGAAGGAGCAAGGGTGATCGTCGCCAGTTCCGCCTTCGGCGTCGACGATAACGAGGCCGAGGAGACGGTGCGCCGCCTGGTGATCGAGGCCGGCCTGGCCGCGACCTGCGGCAACGAGATCACAAAACTCTACGGCCTGACCACGCGAACCCGCACCGCCGTCATCAATGCCAGCATCCTGCCGAAAATGATCGATACCGCCACCATGACGGAGGCGAGCGTTCGCGAGGCCGGCATTCAGGCGCCGCTGATGATCATGCGTGGCGATGGCGGCGTGATGGATATCAGGGAGATGCGACGCCGCCCCGTCATGACGATGCTGTCGGGTCCGGCGGCGAGCGTTGCCGGCGCCCTGATGTACCTGCGCGTATCCGACGGCATCTACTTCGAGGTTGGCGGCACCAGCACCAATATCGGCGTGATCCGGAACGGAAGGCCGACCGTCAAATACGCGCGCGTCGGCGGTCACGAGACCTATGTCAGTTCGCTCGACGTTCGCGTGATCGGGATCGCCGGAGGCAGCATGGTCCGCGCCAGGGCCGGCAAGCTGGTCGATGTCGGTCCGCGCAGCGCTCATATCGCCGGGTTTCCCTATGCCGCCTTCGCCGCGCCCGAGGATATCATCGATCCCAAAATCGAGTCCTTTCAGCCGAAGCCGGACGATCCAGCCGACTATGTCGTGGTGCGTTCCGGCAACGGCGCGCGTTACGCCATCACCAACACCTGCGCGGCCAATGTGCTCGGCTACGCCAAGCCCGGATTGCATGCCAGCGGCAGCGTCGAATCGGCGCGGCGCGCCATGGCGGCGCTGGCCGAGTTCATCGGCAAGTCGATCGAGGATACGGCGCGCGCCATTCTCGATATCGCCACCGACAAGGTCATCCCGGTCGTCGATGACCTCATTGCCGAATACAAGCTCGACCGCGACCAGGCGATGCTGGTCGGCGAAGGCGGTGGTGCCGCGGCCCTGATCCCGCACGTATCGGTGCGGACCGGCCTGCACCACGAAATCTCCAGGGATGCGGAGGTCATTTCATCGATCGGAGTAGCACTGGCGCTGGTGCGCGATGTGGTGGAGCGCATCATCCCCAATGCGCGGCCTGAGGATCTCAAGCGAATCCGCCGCGAGGCGTTCGAGGCCGCAGTCAGGCTCGGCGCCGCGCCTGACAACGTCGAAGTGACCATCGAGGTCGATCCAAACACGCATCGGGTCCGCGCCACTGCCATGGGGGCATCGGAAATGCGCGCGCGCCAGCGCCGGGACGAGGTCGGCGAGAGTGAAGCCCGGGAAATCGCGGCGAAGGCGATGGGCATCAGTCTCGAGCGCGTCGCGCTTGCCGCCGAAACGCCGCGCATGCGGGTGTTCCAGGGCGAGGTCGAGGAGCGAAGCTGGGGATTGTTCAAGAAGCGCCGCAGCCCGGTCCGGGCAGTCGACCTCGATGGCGTCATTCGCGTGCAGCGCAGCCACAGCGTGGTTCGTCCGGTCCAGGCACGGACGGCGCTCGATGGCTTGCGGCGGCTGTGGGAGGACACCACGATCTATAACGGCGACAGCACCATCACGCCGGACATTTTCGTCATCGTCGGGGGACAGCTGATCGACCTGTCGGGCGTGAACTCGATCGATCAGGCGATGACCGTTACCCGCGGCGAACTCGACGGACTAACCCCGGATGCCTCCATCGCACTGATCGGCATCCCGCCCTCGCAGGGTTTTTAGGCATGGCACTCGCGGCGACAAAGGCACCATGGCCCGCCGAATTCGTCACAGCCTCGCCTGAGACGCTGGGGCTCATCATGCTCGGGGCCGATCCCCACGCCGGCCGCCTGGAACGCCCCGCTCAATTGGCCGCCGTTGCCGATGCACTCGCCGACGGAACAGCGACGGCGCGAGCCTTGCAGGAGCGTTTTCCCGGCCGCACGCCGTGTGAACTGGCCCACGAACTTGGGCTACCGGTCGAAACGACAGATGACGATCCGATGGTCGGCACCCTCTGGCGGTTTGCGGAATACCGGCCGCGGCCTCCACGCATCGTGCTTTACAATCGCGGACTGGCCCCGCTCGAACGCACGCTCACCGGGAGCCTGGCAGAGGAACTGCTCGGTCAGGCAACGCCACGGCAAGTCTTTGTCGCCCATGAACTCTACCATCACGCCGAAACCATTCGATCGGACGTGCCGATCGCGCGGCGTCATCGGCCGACGCTGTTTCGAATTGGCAACTGGCATTGGCGCACCGGTATTGTGGCGCTGGCCGAAATCGCCGCCGGCGCATTCGCGCAGTCGCTTCTCGACCTGCCGTGCCACCCGAAAATACTGGATTATGTCGCTACCCGTTCACTGTCCAATCGCACGGTCGCATGAAACCGCGACCTGGCCACGCCCTGCTGCTTGCAGATTGACCCGACAAGTGCATCGTCAGTAGTATCGATCTTCAGGAACAGTGCAACATGGTCGCTTCAAACCAGGCCGGGATGTCTCCCGACGCGACGTCGGCTCTCGATTACGACGCCATCATCATCGGCGCCGGCATGTCGGGCCTGTATCAGCTCTACCGGCTGCGGGAAGAGGGAATGCGGGTTCGGGTGTTCGAGGCCGGGACCAATGTCGGCGGGACCTGGTACTGGAACCGCTATCCGGGGGCCCGCTTCGATTCGGAGAGCTATTCCTACGGCTATTCCTTCTCCAGGGAATTGCTTGAGGAATGGGACTGGTCCGAGCATTTCGCCGGTCAGCCGGAAACGCTGCGCTACCTCAATCATGTCGCCGACAAATTCGACCTGCGCCGCGATATCCAATTCGAGAGCAGGGTTACCGCGACGATTTACGACGAGGATAGCAGGAGCTGGGACATCGTATTGGAGAGCGGCGACCGCTTCCGGACACGGTTCCTGATCACCGCCATCGGCCCGCTCTCGACCCCGACGCTGCCGCTGATCGAGGGGCGAGATGCGTTCGCCGGAAAATCCTTCCACACCGCGCGGTGGCCGCATCAACCGGTCGATTTCGCCGGCAAACGCGTTGCCGTCATCGGCACCGGTGCCACCGGCGTGCAGACCATCCAGACGATTGCCGGCAGCGTCGGCCGTCTCACCGTATTCCAGCGTACGCCGAACTGGTGTGCGCCGCTTCACAACGGCAAGATCGACGCCGAGACGCAGCAGCGGATCAAGGCCGGCTATCCCGAGATATTCCGCCGATGCAAGGAGACGTTTGCCTGCTTCCTTCACACCCCTGATCCACGCGGAGCTCTCGAGGTATCGGATGAAGAACGCGAAGCGTTTTACGAAAAGCTGTACGCCGAACGCGGCTTTGGCATCTGGCAAGGCAATTTCAGCGACATCCTGACCGACCGCAAGGCAAACGCCACAATCAGCGACTTCGTGGCCCGGAAGATTCGCCAGCGGGTGAAGGATCCTGTTGTCGCAGAGAAGCTGATCCCGAAGAACCACGGCTTCGGCACAAGACGGCTGCCGCTCGAGACTTTCTATTACGAGGTCTACAATCAGGCCAATGTCGAGCTGGTGGACATCACGGAAACGCCGATCGAACGGATCACGCGGAAGGGCATCAAGACCAGCGCGAAGCAATACGAATTCGACATTATTATTTTCGCGACCGGATTCGATGCCATCACCGGCAGTTTCGACAAGATCGATTGCCGTGGTGCCAACGGAGCGACGCTCAAGAGGCATTGGCAGAGCGGGCCGCGGACTTACCTTGGCATCATGGTCGACCAATTTCCCAACATGATGATGCTGATGGGGCCGCATACGGCGCTCGGCAATATTCCCCGGAGCATCGAATACAGCGTCGACTGGGTTACCGGCCTGATCCGCTTCGCGCGGGAGAACAAGCTGACGCGGCTGGAAGCCACGGCAGCCGGCGTGGAATCCTGGACCGATCACGTCAAGGCGCTTGGCGTGGGACTGCTTTCCAATGAAGTCAATTCATGGATGACCGGAATCAATACCAACGTCGAGGGCAAACAGACCCGCATTATCGCGCGCTATAGCGGCAGCGCTCCGGCCTATCGCGAACGATGCGACGAGGTGGCGTCGCAGCGATACCAGGAACTCGCGCTGGCATAGACTGCCCGCGTTGCGATCGCATGCGAGCGCATCACGACGAGACCGGCCGGACAGAATGTCGGCAAGGCGAACGGCTTGCCCTAACGATCTCGTGTACCCGACCCGGCCTAGCGCCCCTTCTGCGGTGCACCGGGAGGGCCTGGACAAAAAATCGCGAAAACAACCCCATGCAAAGTAAAGTGAACCCCGGCTCGCACCACTCTTGCTGCGCTGCGTCCAGGGCAGAGAAGAAAAAGGCCCCAACCTGATCTCATCGCGCGCTAGAGTATCGACTCGCCAGGTTCAGCATTCGTCAGGCGATTTCCTCAACTTCGTTCGCGTGAGCTTCGAGTTCCGCCTGCATTCTGGGACCGATACGCATCGTCGACCGGGTGAAATGCTCCAGCAATGGCACGAGCAGGCGCACGACATGGAGTGGGCCTTCGGGCGGTGTGTAGATGACCCGATAAATCGGCCGGTCAATGACGCGTCGTAGATAGTCCACCGCTACGGCCCATTGAGCGGCCAATGGGGCGGCCGCCGCGGGCCGTTCCGGAATGTCCTCGAACCGGATCGACGGCGTCTTGCTCGAAACGATCCCGATTTGCCGTTTCACGCGGTCGGCTTCCGCGAGGCGATCGTCCCATCTTTCCGGTTCGCGTCCGCCATGCAGGAAGGCCACGCGGCTTTGCGCGACTTCCGTGACCGCGCGCTTCAGCGCCACCCGGCGGTCGTGATGGCATCCCCAACCGCCATTGAAAAAACGGCTTTCGAGGTTGTTCGGGTCGAACAGGAATGCCGCGAAGAACGGGATGCCATGGTCATTGGGGACATAGCGAATCACCAGCCGCAACCCGTTGCGGGCGGCGGTCTCGGTAATTTTGTAGACCTCGCCAGGCAGGCCTTCACCTGTGACCCGGGCGGAGCGGTTGCGGACGAACTCGATCGACCAGATGTCGCGCTCGATCAATTCGTAGAGCGCATGAATGCTGGCTTCCAGCACGCTGTTGCCGGACGCCAGGCCATTGCTCGACGAGCCGTAGAGTGCGGTGCCGACATCGGGCGCCGGATTGAACGCCAGTTCCGCCGGGATCCAGCCCTCGGCGCCGCTTTCCACATCCTGGGCGCGCGCGAGCAGCAAGGCCTGATCGCGAGCGGCGCGACGGCCGAACTTCGGCGCGAATTCGAAGATCGGGTCACGGCCCTCGCCAACGCCTGACAGCTCGGACGGCCAACCCCATCTGGTCTCTATTTGTGCGACGCCTGGCTCCGAGAAGTAGGACTCGATCGCTTCCATATAGGCGCCGACCTCCGATTCGATCGGAAGGCAGCCCTTGCCAAAAGCGTAGGCGTCGGTTGCCGACTGCAGCCGTTCACTGACGAAAACCGGAACGCCAAGGCGATCCATCGCCGTGATATCGCTGACCGCATGGATCCCGGCCAATTTCGCCCAGGCCTTCGCGTGGCGCAGGGTCGTCTGCGGTGGAACGATACGGGTGCTGGTGTGCAATCTTTCCACGCCATTCAACCCCGAAAGTGAAATTACCGCACTCGGGCAAAGCCATCGCCGCGCCGAACACAACCACAGCAGGCCGATCGCTACGCGATCGGCCTTCAGATGCGCGCTTGGTCCTTCTCGGAGAAAGCGCACCCCAAGCCGGCATTGTGGACGGTTTTCGTGCAGGGCATCCCCTGCGTTACCGGCCGCCCAATCTCAAACGCGCTCCTGCCAGCCAAAAAGCCAGCCTGGACCGAGTCCGCCGTCAATTCCGCCGGCGCCGTTTTCTCAGGCGTAGCATCTGGCGCGAATGGCGGGGTCGGGCTTTTTGGGATCGTCAGGATCACACGGCTCATCACCGTCGCCGTCGCCATCGTCCGGATCGCCGTCACCGGGCGGTGTAGAGACACAGTGAACGCCGGCCGCGTCGATGCGGGAGGCGAGAAGTTCTTCCAGTAGCGCGCTTGCTTTCTTCGACATTGTATTCTCCATCATGGGCCAAGATGCACGATTAGACTTCCCAGCGAAGCAATGCTCATATCAATCCGTCGGTATTCACCTCAATGGCTGAAGTAAAATCGGTGCCTTTGAAGATCAGGTGCATTTGACAGGGCATGCAGGGATCGAAGCTCTGAATTGCCCGCACGAGATCAATTCCGTGAAAACTGGCCGGACCGGTCCAGTTGGATTCGATGATCGGTGTATTCAACACGGCCCGCTCGCACGGGCCCAATTCTCCCCAAGGCGTTCGCGGGCCGCCGTTGATGCGCGATGGCACCGATACCTGATAGTTGCTGATCTCCGCGCCGGTGAGAACCGCCCAATGCGCCAGGAAGCCGCGTCCCGCTCCCCCGAAGCCGACGCCGAAGCGCTTTCCGGTTGCGGGAATATCAAAGGGAGTCGCCATGTCTTGTTCGCCGCGCGACAGCAGGTTCCTGGCGCGGTGGTAGTTTTCCAGCGTCACCATCAGGTTGAATGCGACCGCGTAGGCGCGGGCCCGGTTGCGCTCGAAGGCATTCCATATCCGCGGAACCTGCCATTCCAGGCGTTCGCTGGGAAGTTCGCCTGCGGGAACGTGGAGCACCAGGCTGCGGCCGGTGGACATCACGAATTTGCTGAACGGGATCTTTTGCGCCAGCGCGCTGATATAAAGCCGGGCATAGGCGCCGACCTCAAAGGTGTTGCGATTCCACACCGTGGCCGTGGCCCAGCTATACGGCCGCGAACCTGAATTCTTCTCGGGGTTGCGGTTGATCGCCTTGTTCCAGGGGTGATGTTGGCTCAACGGGTTGCCCGCCGGATCCTCACGGTGCGGGTGGCCCTGCCAGGCGTCATAGAAAGAGCGATCGACGAACTCCTCGACGCCGCTGTTGAGCCGGGTCAGATCGGTGGTGATAAGCTTGCCATCGATAACCGCGCCCGGTGTCGACCAGCGCTTCTCGCCCCAGCGGTCGCAATTTTCGTAGGTCGCGTCGTAATATTCCTCGTGATCCCACTGACCGAAGTCGATCATGTTCGCCGGGGCGCGGCCAAGCTCTCGAAAGGCCGGGTCGCACGCATAGAAGAAGTCGAAAACGTCGTCCCAAATCCGTGCGCAGCGCTTGGCGTAATCGATGAAGGGCTCGAGCTTTCGTACGAAGGCATCGAGTTGTTCCATGCAAAGCGTGAGGGAGACGCCGCCTGGGCAGATCGATTCGGAATGCGGATATTTTCCGCCGAGCAGGACATAGGCCGCGCGCGCCGTCCGCATCATACCGAGCGCTTCGACGAAGAGCTTGCCGGAACCCCGGTTCAGGTCCGTCATGATGGCGCCGACGGTCGGGTAGCCATGAATCGCGGCATGAGCGGCAGAGGTGCGTTGCGCCCTGGCCCAGATCTCGGGATTGGTGGCCTTCACCGTGTCCTCGGAATAATCCGGTCCGCACAGGACAAACAGGTGCATCGGGTTGTCGTTCAGGTACTGGCAACTCAGGAGCAGGTTGCGCGCGACGATGGCCAGCGGCGGCGGTCTGATCCCCAGCGCCATCTCCAGGCATTGCGCGGAGGTCGCCGCATGAACGCCGCCGCAAATCCCCGACGCCGTCGAACTGATGAGGCCGGCATCCTGCAGGTCGCGGTTGCGCAGCAAGGATTCATAGCCGCGATAGGTGGTGGCCACGGACCCGACATCCGAAACCTTGCGCCCGGCAAGATCGATGCTGCAATGGAGGGCAAGGCCGCCGCCGATCCGCCGGAACGGATCGGAGCTGTCCGAGGCCTGCACCGTGTTCATGTGCTCGATTTCGGCCAACAGAGCCTCGCCGGGGCCATGGCGGCCTGTCGGACGAGCGGTCGCTCCGGCGACGACGGGCCATTCGCGCTCCGGCAGGATGCCATCCGTCTCGCGGGATGTCGGGAGCGTCAGGCTTGTCATTCTCGGCGTCCCCCAAAATCGCAAAGTAAATGTCTTGCCTTCAAAGTGTTCGCAGGAAAACGGCGGAACACGCCGTCAGAGTACGCCAAGACGAAAGAGTGGATGGAACTCTTGCAACCAGTACGCTAATCACCCTAACATTGTGCTGGATCATGCGCAACAACTCGTGATAACGAATGATGGAGAGTGCGATAAGATCGTTTTAGGTCGCTAAGTTTTCTTGACGCCGGTGAAGCAATCCGTCCGGCGTTTGGATATGGGAAATTGGGGACGATGTACCAAAGCGCGGCCGGCACTGGGGCGATGGGGCTGCGGCACGGCGTCGAGACGGTAGAGATTCGCGTCCGCGGCACCGTGCAGGGCGTCGGTTTCAGACCCACCGTGTGGCGCCTGGCGAGAGAAAACCAACTTGTCGGGCACGTCCTGAACGACAATCGCGGCATCCTCATCAGGGCGACCGGCGAACAGGCGCGCATTGCCCGCTTCTTGAGCTGCCTGGAATCGAATCCCCCGCCGCTGTCGCGCATCGAAAGCCTCGATATCCATCGCCTTGATGAGATCGTGACATTCGAAGGCTTTTCCATTGCCGGCAGCGTTGGCGGCGAAACCCGCACCCAAGTCACCGCCGATGCGGCTACCTGCCCGGCCTGCTGGGCCGAGGTACTCGATCCCCGGGAACGGCGTCACGGCTACCCGTTCACGAATTGCACCCATTGCGGACCGCGCATTTCGATCGTGACCGGCGTGCCCTATGACAGGGCGCGCACGACCATGGCCGCGTTTGGGATGTGCCAGGCGTGCGCAGCCGAGTATCGCGATCCATCGGACCGGCGGTTCCATGCCCAACCGATCGCCTGTCCGGAGTGCGGGCCGAAGCTGTGGCTCGAACCGCTCGACGGCACGATGCCGGCCGATGCGCTGTCGCTCGCACCGCTCGATGCGGCTGTGGGTCAGATCGTGGAAGGCAAGATCCTCGCCATCCGTGGTCTCGGCGGATTTCATCTTGCATGCGATGCAACCAACGCGAGCGCCGTGGAACGGCTTCGCGCACGCAAGCGGCGATTCGGCAAGCCATTTGCGCTGATGGCGCGGGACGAAACCGTGATCCGGCGCTTCGCCGGGATTTCGCCGCGGGAATTGGAACTTTTGCAAAGTCCGGCCGCGCCAATCGTCCTGCTGCGCGCCAATGGGCCTCAGCGTCTGCCCGAGAGCGTCGCGCCAGCGCTCGGTACGCTGGGCTTCATGCTGGCCTATACGCCATTGCACAAGCTGATCCTGGAGAAGTTCGATGTTCCCCTGGTCATGACCAGCGGAAATATCTCCGATGAACCCCAGGTCACCGACAACAGAGAGGTTCGCGCCAAGCTCGGGGGTATTGCCGATAGCGCGCTTCTCCACGACCGCGACATCGCCAACCGGATCGATGATTCCATCGTTCGTGTCATGAGCGGGCGGGCGAGGACTCTTCGACGCGCGCGCGGCTTCGCGCCAAGTCCGATCGCGCTGCCGAAAAGCTTTGCGGACGCGCCGGAAATCCTGGCCTTCGGCGGCGAGTTGAAGTCCACCTTCTGTTTGATCAGGGACGGCGTGGCGATCCCGTCCCAGCATCAGGGGGATCTGGAAGACGTCGCGACATTCGACGACTACCAGAAGAACCTCGAGCTCTATTGCGAACTCTACGGCCATCGGGCGCGTGTCCTGGCGGCCGATATGCATCCTGAATATCTGTCGAGCAAACTGGCCAGGGAGCGCGCTTCGGGCGGCGCCGCCGTGCTGCACGATATCCAGCATCATCATGCCCATATTGCCAGCGCGCTGGCCGAGAACGGCCGAGAGCTCGAGGCTGCGCCGGTGCTCGGCGTGGTGCTGGACGGATTGGGATTTGGCGCCGACGCCACCCTCTGGGGCGGAGAGTTTCTTCGCGCCGATTATTGCGGGTTCCGACGCCTCGCGGCGTTCAAGCCGGTCGCGATGATCGGCGGTGCGCAGGCCATTCGCGAACCCTGGCGCAACACCTACGCGCATCTGGTCGCAGCCTTCGGCTGGGACCAATTCCAGCGCGATTTCGGCGGCCTGGAACTGGCGCGCTATCTCGCCGGCAAGCCGCGCGCAATCATCGATCGCATGCTGGCGACTGGCATCAATGTGCCCGTGGCCAGTTCCTGCGGCCGGCTGTTCGACGCGGCGGCGGCGGCAGCTGGGCTTTGTCCGGAGACCGCGCTGTTCGAAGGCCACGCCGCGATGCTATTCGAAGACCTGATCGATGATCAGGCGCTCGCCGCTGCCAGGTCGCGGGGCTTCTATTCATTCGGCTGCGAGAGGCTGCCGGAGACCGGCTTGGAAATTCTCGAGCCGCGCCCAATGTGGCGCGCCTTGCTGGAAGACCTGCGGTCGGCAACGCCGGTGTCCGTCATTTCCGCGCGGTTTCATCTCGGCCTTGCGATGTCGGTCGCGGATATGGCGGTACGGCTTGCGAGACAATCCGGTGCCGAGCCGATCGATACCGTCGTGCTCACGGGCGGATGCTTCCAGAACAAGACGCTGTTCGAAGCATGCGTCAGCCACATCGAGCAGTGCGGGCTGACCTGTCTTACCCAGTCGCAAGTCCCCATGAATGACGGCGGGCTGGCGCTGGGACAGGCGGCTATCGCAGCAGCCCGCGAGATTGCCGCACGAGCCGCCAGCTGAGGCCGCAAGCCAGGAAATAGGAGCTACGCCATGTGTTTGGGAATTCCAGGCCGGATCGTCAGAATTACGGACGCCGAGCGCAAACTCGCGCTCGTCGATGTGAGCGGCGTACAGCGCGAGGTGAATGTCGCCTGCGTCGTAGAGGATGGGCGACCGGTCGCGGACTGCGTCGGCTATTGGGTTCTGGTCCATGTCGGCTTCGCGATGAGCCGGATCGATGAAGAAGAGGCCGCCGCGACGCTGCGCGTGCTCAACGAACTCGGCGAGGTGCAGCAGGAGCTGGCGGCAATGGCCGGCACGGCGTGAAGTGGATCGCATCATGGCAAGCGACGATAACAATACGCTGAAGTCCCTTTATCCGTTTCTGCACGGCAGGAAGCAGGAGCCGCTTTCGATGAATGCGGCGCTGATGGAGGCGGTTGACGAGAAGGTCGGCCGTCATCGCGACGTCATCGGCGCGTTCTTCGCGAAGAATGGCCAGGCGGTCATCGATACCGCCGGTGCCATTGCCCGCGTGTATCAGCGCGACGGCAGGCTTTTTTCGATGGGCAATGGCGGATCGAGCTGCGACGCGTCGCATGTCGCCGTCGAGTTCCAGCATCCCGTGACCGCCGGTCGCCCGGCTCTGACCGCAATCGATCTGAGCGCCGACCGTACGATGCTGACGGCGGTCGGCAACGATGTCGGCTTCGAACACATCTTTGTCCGCCAGGTCATCGCTCAAGGCAGGGCAGGCGACGGGCTGATCGGCCTATCGACCAGCGGCAATTCCAAGAACCTGGTGAAGGCCTTCATCAAGGCCAAGGAGATGGGGCTGACAACGATCGGGCTCGCCGGAATGAGCGGCGGCGCGATGGCCACGATCGGGCTCGACCACTGCCTGGTCGTGGAAGCGGACAGCATTCACCGCATCCAGGAATGCCACGTGACGATCTATCACATTCTTTGGGACCTGGTGCACTCGCTGCTGGCTGATGACCGCGGCGCGCTGTCGTTCGCGGCGCGCGAATGAGAGAAGGGGAATAGCGTGAAATATGTCGACGAATTCCGGGATCCGGAAAAAGCTCGGACCCTGCTGAAGGAAATCACCGGCCTTTCCGCAAGGCTGCAACGCGGCAAGGCACGCCCCTTGCAGATCATGGAGGTGTGCGGCGGACACACCCATGCGATCTTCCGCTACGGCATCGAAACCATGCTGCCCGACGAGATCGAGCTCGTGCACGGACCGGGCTGCCCGGTCTGCGTGCTGCCGATGGGACGGGTCGATGATTGCGTCAAACTGACGGAAATCCCCGGCCTCATCTTCACCACCTTCGGCGATGCCATGCGCGTTCCCGGATCGAAGAAGAGTCTGCTGCAGGCGAGGAGCGAGGGCGCCGACGTGCGCATGGTCTATTCGCCACTCGATGCGCTACGCATCGCGCAAGAGAATCCGGACAAGGAGGTCGTGTTCTTCGCGCTGGGCTTTGAGACGACCATGCCAAGCACGGCCATGACGGTGCTGCGCGCGGAGGCCGAGGGCACTACGAACTTCTCCCTGTTCTGCAATCACATCACCATTATTCCGACGGTCAAGGCGATCCTCGATTCCCCCGAACTCGAGCTCGACGGTTTTCTGGGGCCTGGTCATGTCAGCATGGTGATCGGTAACGCGCCTTACGAATTCATCGCCGAACAATATGGCAAGCCGATCGTGGTCGCCGGCTTCGAGCCGCTCGATATACTGCACGCGCTCTGGATGGTCCTGAAACAGCTTGATGAAGGACGATCCGAGGTCGAGAACCAGTACGCCCGTGTTGTTCCCAGGGGCGGCAACCCTGTCGCGCTCGATGCCATCGGCAAGGTCTTCGAGCTGCGTGAGTTCTTCGAATGGCGGGGTCTCGGCTCGATCGATCATTCCGGCGTGCGGATGCGCAAACCCTACGAGATCTACGACGCCGAGAAGAAGTTCGCCATCCGCTCCATCAGGATTGCCGACCCGAAATCATGCCAATGCGGCGAAGTCCTCAAGGGAGTGATCAAGCCCTGGGAATGCAAGGTGTTCGGCACGGCCTGCACGCCGGAAACGCCGCTGGGCGCCCTGATGGTGTCGTCCGAAGGCGCCTGCGCCGCCTACTACCAGTTCGGCGACGTGGAGAAAATCCATGCCAAGCGCGCCGAGATCAAGAGCGCCGAAGCCTTGGTGGCGGGGACAAGGTCATGAATGTCGTCCAGCTAGCGCCCGTCTCGCCCACGACCAAGCGTAAATTGGGCCGCATTCACCTCCCCAAGGTCACGATGGCGCACGGCGGCGGCGGCAAGGCCATGCGAGATCTCATCGACGACGTCTTCGTCGCCGCATTCGATAACCCCACACTTTCGACGATGGAGGACCAGGCGCGCTTTCGCCTAGCCGATCTGGCTGCGCATGGTGACCGTCTGGCGATGACGACGGACTCCTATGTGATCCATCCGATACGCTTCCCGGGCGGCGATATCGGCAAGCTTGCGGTTTGCGGCACGATCAACGATCTGGCGGTCGGGGGGGCCAAGCCGCTTTATCTCAGCTGCGCAGTCATCATCGAGGAGGGGCTGGACGTCGATACGCTGCGCGAAATCGCCGGCTCGATGGCCCGCACTGCGGCCGCGGCCGGTGTCTCGATCGTCACCGGCGACACCAAGGTCGTCAACCGGGGGGCCTGCGACAAGCTCTTCATCAACACGACGGGGATCGGCGTCATTCGCGAAGGCGTCGAGCTTGGCGTCGGCCGCGTGCGGCCGGGAGACGCCATCCTGGTGAACGGTCTTTTGGGCGATCATGGCGCGGCCATCCTGAACGCGCGCGGCGACATGGCGCTGTCGACGCCGCTGGAGAGCGATTGTGCCGCCTTGCACGGACTGATCGACACCTTGCTGGCCGCGGCTCCGGGCACACGGTTTCTGCGCGACGCGACGCGCGGCGGCATCGCAACCGTGCTCAACGAAATCGCCGAAGCGTCGCAGATCGGCATCCTGATTCACGAAGAGCGCACGCCGCTGCGCGACGAGGTGCGGGGCTTCTGCGAGATCCTGGGGCTTGATCCGCTCTATCTCGCCAATGAGGGCAAGATCGTTTGCGCGGTGCCGCCGGATCAAGCCGAAGCGGCGCTCGCCGCCATGCGCCACCATCCGCTCGGCCGCGACAGCGCCATCATCGGTCATGCGACCGACGGCCGGCCGGGACGTGTGGTCATGCATACGGTGTTCGGCGGCCGCCGCATCGTCGACATGCTGGTCGGCGAGCAGCTGCCGAGAATTTGCTGACGTCGCCGCGGCAAGCAGCGACCCAAGGACTGGAACAATGCAGAAAGGGTCTCCCATGCAAAGCAATGACGCCGATGCCATCACGCCCGTCGACGCGACGGTCGTCCGCATCAAGGACCGCGGCGAGATCAAGGAGATTGATTACGACGGCGCCATGACCAGGCATATCGGGTCCTTGTGGTGGGGCACGGCGGTCGGCTACCGCGCCATGCAGGCCGCGGCCGAAGCCTTGTCCAGGGATGGGCTGTGGAGTCGTGACGATCTCTACGTCGTCGGCGCTCACCCCGGGCCGGGCGTGCGCGACGCGATCGACTATGTCACCGGCGTCGTCGGGCGCGACCGCTACAAAGTGGTTCTCGAACCGGACTGCGGCATGAAATGCAACAGCTCGATGAAGTTCGAATGGTGGGTGAGCGACGGCCGCAGGACGGCGTTCGTCAAGCTCCGCGAGGATTTCGTGCCGCGTGCGTTCTACGAGCTTTCCGACCGGCTCGGCACTCCCGCGGAGACCAAACAGGACAGGCGGCAGTTCGAGATTTCCAAGGTCACGCTGTCGACACGGATCTGGGCCGCGCCGCTTGGCCGCAACTTCAGCGTCGAGGTGATCGACCGGCCGTTGGCGCCGGGTGAGCTGCCTGCGGCCGTGCTGCGCGACGACTATTGGAGCGACCTCAAGACCAAACAACCCGAAGGCGTCGGCGCCTAGATTCTACAAGTGACAAAGGAGCGAATGATGAAGATCGATGCAAAATCCCGCAAGTTCGTCCTTGCACCGTTGCTGGCGGCGGCCGGTATCGGCGCGGTCGTGTCGTTGGCGCTCTATTCCGACGCCGCGACCAGCAACGCCGCGGCGGCGCAAACGCGGGGCAAGGCGAAGATGTCGAAGCATCGCGAGACGGACGCTCCCGGCGCCTCCGCGGTCAGTTTTCCCGCGCTGAGCTCGACACTGCCGTCCGATCTCCCGCGCGGCGCGACTATCACCGATGCGGCGGTCTTCGCATGGCAGGAGTTCATCGCGCTCAATTGGCCCGCCGCCAAGCAGACCGGCAAATCGGGTTCCAACACGCGCGGCGTGCCGGACAACAGCAAGAGATTTGGTGACGACAGCAGCGGCACCGATCAAGCCAGCCAGCCCGTCGTCTGGGAAACCTACCGCGGCAAGGTCGAGACTTTTCCGGGCGTCGGCGACCCGCCGGGCTACCCCAACGGTCCGTCGCAGGACTATGGGTTCGATGTTGGACCGCAATATGTCTATGGGACCAGGACGACCACGCCCCAGCCATCCGGAAATCCTCCAAAGCTGCAGAACAATCCCGGCGGCTCGCCGCTGGACGTACCACCCTGTCAGAATCCGGCGCAGTCCGTCGTGACGACGCCGTCCTATATAAATCTGGATGAGATCAACGAGATCGGCTTGAACTCGATGTTCGCGGGCAAATTGCCGGCTTCGATCCAGAACCCAACGGCCAAGAACGCCAATGCCGAGCCGCAATTGATCCGGTTCCTGGCCAAGGGCAATCGGACCTTCTACGACTATGTGGCGGCCAATCAGTTCTGGTATCAGGGCGCCGCGTTTGTTGCGGCGAAATCGAATTTCAGCACCGCCGCCGGCAACAACCAATATCCGGCGCCGACGCCCAACATCCAGTTGCCGCCCGGCACCGTCCTGGTGAAGGCGGCCTGGCGGCCGCTGGCGCAGGGCGAAAACGCCTCCGACTTCCATACCAAGACGGTCCGCTTCTATGACCGAAACGGGAACGCCACGACGGCCTGTTATCGCGAGCAGACCTGGGCGCTGATCGCGCTTCACATCATTCAAAAGACGCCGAACCAGCCCGATTTCATCTTCGCCACCTTCGAATATACCGGCAATATCCTGACTGCGGACGGCAAGCCGGTCGAGGACAACAACGGCAAGGAAATCAACGCGCCGCGCGGCGATGCCATGGATCCGCGACTGAACTACTTCGACGTCAACAGCAAGTATTACAGCCCGGACTATCCCAAGGGCATCATTGTGCCGCCGCAGCCACCGGCGCCGACGCCTCCGCCGCCATCACCGCCGGCGGGTGCGACGCTGCCGCTGGTTCAGCTGACCGGACCCTATTGCAAGGTAACGCGGACCAATGACAGGCTTTACTTTCAGGATCTCGACCTCGCCGCCAATCCCATTCCGCCGGCGAATAGCGGGGTCTGCGTGAACAAGCGCTACTTCCCGATCCCGCCGCAAATCCAGCAGGCGAATGAAGCGGCGCATGCCGCGCTCAGGAGCTATGGCGCGCCGGCGCTATGGCAGAATTACAAGCTGCTTAATGTCCAGTGGGAGCCATTCGACATCAGCGAAATTGATACCACCGGAGCCAATACCAGCCGGCTGGTATCGACCTTCAGCCTCGCCAACAGCGTGGTGGAGACGGACAACACGCTGCAGCAGTTCTTCGCCGGGTTGTTCTTTTATCCGCTTGCCAACAACGGCCTCTTCTTCAAATCGGCGTTCGAGATCGATCCGAACACCAGCAAGCCAATCCTTCCTCCAATCGGTCCTGACGCCTTCAATATCTATGGACCGCCCAGCGGCAGCGTTCCGTCGAACCAGTTCACGCGGACCAATATGGGCGGCTGCATGGGTTGCCATGGCCGGGCCCAGCGCGCCGGCACCGATTTCAGCTTCACCCTAGCGGGAGGCCCGGTGAAGGAGCCCGAATTTGCGGTCCCTGCCACCCGCGCCACCCCGACCGCCGCTGCCGTGCGGGACGTTGCGATAGGTTTCGACAAGGAGCGTCTGGAAAAGCTGCACGAGGCTCTTTCCGGACACTGACATGCCGGCAAGCGTGCTCCGCGCCGGCCGCGCGCGGAGCACGCAGCACCCATCCGGTTCCTGGCCGCGGCTGCCTGGAGAGGCGGCGCTTGAGGACGAAGTGGCGACCCGCGTGCTCTCAGCCCTGCACACCATCAGCACTTATCCATTTGATCCGGGTGTCCCGGTCTTCGCGCATTACCCGGCCATGAAGCTCGGCGACCTCGGGAGCGTGGACTACTTCGCCGCATTGCTGGCACCCATGGCCCACAAGGCGATCGTCGATGCGCCGCCAAAGGAGCGGGGCTGGGTGCTGACCTCGCCGCCATTGCGGGGCTTGCCCTGCGGCGCGAATCTGGTGTGCCGCGCGATCTTCGGCATGCTCGCGAAATCACTGCCGGATGGGCTGGCGCTGCGCCTCGACCCGATGGAGGTCCAGGGACCCAGGACGCCGATCGACAGCGAGGCCGCTTTCAAGGGCTACAACGAATACAGCAAGCATGACCTGAAGACGCGGCGGCAATTCTACATGGCGCGCGATGAGAGAGCGACCTACGATCTGGCCAATTTCGCAGGCCGCCGCGCGATCTTCGTGAACGACATCAACGTTACCGGCACCCAGCTCGCCTCGATCACGAAGCTTCTTCATGGGGCCGGGGTCGAGAGCCTCGACGTTCTGCTGATTGTGAATGTCGACCGCGGAATCGGATGCGCGTTTCCCCAGCTCGAGAGCGAGATCAACGCTTCAGGAATCGCCGATCTTGCGGAATACACGGCCTTCCTGCGCGATTGCGAATTCGAAGCCACGGGAAAATTGATCTCGCGGCTGTTGTCCCACGACACGGATGAACTTGCAGCGATCTTCGAAGCGCTTCCGCCTTCCAGGCGGCAGATGCTGCATCGCGCGATCCTCCGGGAGGACCTCTATGGAGGCGCGCTGTTCAGGCAAAAGATGCAGGTGGTGGAACGTGCTCTTCTCGATGGATGAGCGGTCCGACGATCTTTTGCAGCTCGAGGGAGGTTGGCGATGGCTATGTCTGTTTTCGATCTTGCGTATGAAGTGCCGATCATCGAGCGGAAGGTCTATGCCGGGCGCTATAGCCGGATGCCGTTCGACACGGCCGACCCGCGCCGGAACGAGCCTTTGGTCAGGCTGGAAACCGTCGGCGTCGCCTATGAGGCCCATCACGCCCGGACCGACGGCGGGAACTGGCCCTATTTCGGAGCGCTGCCCGGCGCCCGCAAGGATGTTTGGCTGCGCAAGACCGTTGCCGGGATGCTGGCCCAGGTCAACGACCGGCTCAAACCCTACCGCGTCGAGTTGATCGTTTGGGATGGATATCGCACCCTCGCCTGCCAGCAGGGAATGTGGGACTTCTTCTATCGCGAGGCGGTTCGAGCGACGCCTGATGGAACGCCGGCGATGTGGCGCGCGCAGGCGCTCAGGCATGCCGTCGATCCCAGCGATTTCAGGGAGGATGATCCGGCGACCTGGCCAACCCATGCCACGGGCGCGGCCGTCGACCTGTCGCTGCGCGACCTCCAGTCCGGGGACTACTGCGAACTGGGCGGCCGTTTCGAGGACATCAACGACATCGCCGCCACCGACTATTTCGAACGAAAACTCGCAAGCGGCGAAATCGCCGGTGACGACACGCGGCTGAAGTATCGGCGCCTGCTGCATTGGGCAATGAGCAGCGTAGGCTTCGAGAACGACCCGTTCACGTTCTGGCACTATGACTGGGGCAGCCAACTCTATGTGAAGATGACGCGTGTGCTGCGTGCCAATCCGGTAAAAGCCGCCTGGTACGGCTATATTGCACCGCCCTGAGCGATCATCGTATCGGCGGCCATTCGAACGACGGGACGTTGCCGCAGATCGCGAGCTTTGAAGCGCGACCGGTCGGCGCGTCGCCGAATCTCTTAAGCACTTGGGCATCTTCAAAAGTCCCGGATGACAGGTCGCCGCTGCGGCTGAACGCGATCGATCCCACAATGCCCTCTAGCCGCGACAGGTACTCCGCGCGGAGAACCGCAGCACTCGTACTTAGGCATTCGACCGGCTCGCCGGTCGCAACTCCGTCATCGTCGAAGCGGCCAGCTCGTCAGCGCCGGTTCAATGAGCGCGCTACGCCGCTTCGCGCAATCTCCACAGATTCGGATGGAAGCGATCCTAGCCCATACAGCCTATCGTGTGATGTCTCGGCTGCTAGGTTGTCGGTGTGGCCGCGTTGAGAAGGTTTGAGATAGCGGTGACAAGCTGGGCCGGGGCGAATGGCTTAGACAATATAACGCTGTTCGGAACGCCTTTTGAGGCCCAGTCTGCGGCGCTCGCTCCGCTCATGTAGATAACGGGATATTCCGGATCAATCTCGCGGACGTGACGGGCGACTTCCCAACCGTCGATCTTCCCTTCAAGATTGATGTCCGTCACGACGGCGCGGTATTTCTCCTTGTTCCCGTTCAACAAGGTCAAGGCCTCCTCGCCAGATGCGACGATGGCCGTGTTGAAACCTCCATCCCCAAGAGCTTCTTCAATGAGGACCTGAATTGAAGGGTCGTCTTCGACAACGAGGATGATGGGTAAGTCCAAAGCAATTCTCCCCCAGACCCCTGCCCGGGGCACTGCACACGGCTGTTAAGTTGCAAACAGCACACAAGTTCCCTTTCGCATCTGCGTATGCCAAAGAACGGCCTCAGCTCGGGGGCTGAGGCCAAGGGAAGGTCCACGGCTTTCCCACGACGACCACAAATGCGAACGTTGAACCGATATATCCAAAAGCTATGCCGATGATACGGACGACGGAGGAGGAATGGGACGCTTGGCTGCGCGTGCCATGGGATGAAGCGGAACCGCTTCAGCGACCGCTGCCGGACGACGCTTTGAGCGTCGCTCGGAGAGATTTTAAAGAAGATCCCGGGCCGGCCGCCGCCGTTTAGTGTCCCTTGCTCTCTGTGTTCGGGATCAGAATTTGACTGCGATCGGCTCGTCCACCCCCCCAGCTCGCCCATATTCGCACTGAAATCCCGCGCTGTTGTACGGCTTAACAGCTCAACTTTTTGTCCTTCCGCTCAGCTTCTCTGGCGCACTCTTCCCAAGTCTCAGCCATCTTCAACAACGTATCTTTGTCTTTCGCGCCGGTGAGTTTCGCCATCCGAATGCAGTCGGCTGCATATTCCCGGTACGTCTTTGCATCTTTCATCGTAGCCTCCTCAGCCAAGTGAAAACGCCCGAAAGGGGAACCTTGTTCGGAGCTAATATGATCCAGCGACAGTAAGTTAATATGGAACAAATCGCCCTGTAGCCGATTACAACACCAAATTGGGTTACCGAATGAAAAGACCTCTAAGAAAGTGTTCGAAGCGAAAGAAGGCGAAGCGTGGCTGAGACTCTTCAAATCATTTTCGATGTCCCTGCAGATCTTCGAAAATGGCTTTCCGTAAACAACGAACGCAATACAAGGGTGAATCATCCCAGTCCTTACCTGGTCTTCGACGGCACTCTCGACGAATGCATCGGGGAGTTCATGTCGAGACCCGCGACCCAACATCATTTCTATGAAATCCATACTGCTCAGCCAGGGAGAGTTAGTGAGCGCCGTTTTGTCGGCCGAACATATTGTTGAACTCGCGCGATTACGTGATTTTCTTTGAGGTCAAAGACTTTTGGCGCGCGGCTTGAATGCGCCGGGGTATCTTTCGAATTCAGGGTATTCGACGAGCCTATCTTCCCAAGTAGGAACAATTGTTTGGGTTCGCCGTTCAATCGAAATCAACCAAAGGGAGGACCACTATGGTTACGGAAGCAAGAGAAACTGGTTCGCTAATCGGCAGCGATAAGGTGGAAGGAACCGCGGTGTATGGCTCCGGCGACACCAAGATCGGGAAGATCGAGCGCGTCATGATCGACAAGATGAGCGGCAAGGTCTCCTACGCCGTGTTGAGCTTTGGCGGCTTTCTCGGCATCGGCGACGACTACTATCCCCTGCCGTGGCAGTCGTTGAAGTACGACACTAATCTCGGCGGATACCGCACCGGCATTACCGAGAAGCAGCTCAAGGGGGCACCGAAGTATAATAACGACAACTCTTGGAACTGGAATGATCCTGCAAGCGCGCGCTCGGTGAACGATTACTATGGCGTTGCGATATGAGGAAAGGCCTCTTGAAAGACCCTTAGGCTTCCGTACGCGGAAGCCTTTTTTCATCGCCTGCTCTCACCGGTTCTACGCTTTCGAATCTTTCCCCGACCCTCGTGAATTCTCGTTTTCGAGACGAGCGGCAAAGAAAAATATATCGCCCATCGCGCAAAGCTAGGAACGATCATCACGCCGCCGTATTGGTTTCGCGCTATCGTAATACATCATGACGGAGTGTCCGATGTCCGACAAAGACCTCAACGCGTTATTTCTGGATACGCTCAAGGATATTTACTATGCGGAAAAGCAAATCTATAAGTCGCTCCCGAAAATGGCTAAGGCGGCTACGTCGGACAAGCTCAGGGCGGCTTTTGAAAAGCATCACGCGGAGACCGAGGGCCAGATCGAACGCCTAGAACAGGTATTCGAATTGCTTGGCAAGCCCGCCCGCGGCAAAAAATGCGATGCCATTGAAGGCATTCTCGACGAAGGCAAGGAAATAATGGAGGAGTACGAGGACGAACCGGCTCTGGACGCCGGACTTCTCGCTGCGGCGCAGGCCGTCGAACATTATGAGATATCCCGCTACGGCACATTGAAATCGTGGGCCACGAAGCTTGCCATGAAAGACGCGGTGAAGCTTCTCGACCAGACACTGACCGAAGAAAAGAAGACCGACGACGCGCTGACGAAACTCGCCGATAGCGAGGTCAATCCGGTCGCTCAGGCAGCGTAAATAATCCACACAGTCCAAAACACCCAGGGGTCAGCGGATGATCGGCAGTTCGTGAACTGCCGATGGCTGAGGCTGTGGATGCATCAGGCTTTGAAAATGCAATTCGAGCGCGCCGCTCGGGAGTTTGCCCAATGGCGTGCCGTTCCGGAGAGCGAGAGGTCGCTAGCGCCCGCTTGGTGGTGGCAGCCTGCGTTCGAAGCGCGCGAACAACAGGAACGGATGTCACCGCTATGGTGCTTTCGCCTCGAACTGCCGCTCTCGTCCTCCTATGCCGCAGGCGCGGCGGTGCTGATGGCAGCGCTCGCAGATCAAACGTCTTTGCCTTGGCCGGATGAGTTTCCGCGCAAGATCAAGAAGGATGCTGACAAAGAGCCCCAGAAGCAGGGGTCTTGAATTACTTTTCGAGCAAGTAGCGGCGGCATTACCACCATAAACACCCCGCAAACCCCACTTGAAAAGGAAGTACTGCGACCCTGCGCGGGGCCGCCAGCCGGGGACAATTGCCGGCGGCCCCCTTCACCAGCCACTTCCAATTGCCCTGCCTCAACGGGCTATGACCGGCTGAGAAATATGCCTCGACCTAATCGTTTGTTCCGATCAGCCGGCTTAGGCTGCGGTGGTTGAACGCCGCGCTACTGCTTTGACTCCCCGATCAGGACCTCGCCGACTTAGGCTCATCCGCTCTTGGCACTGCAGGTGACTCGCTTTGGTCGCGTAGCGAGCGGTGGTCAATGCCACTACGTCCCAGTTCCTTGGGCCGGAACTTTCTGCGATCCTTATCGTTTATCGGTTAATTAGGAGGCCTGAAATGAACCAAAACCGCATCCGCGCCGCGGGCATCGTCAAGCGACCAGCTCTGGGGACACCCAGTTCGGTGGAGCAGGTCGTTGCGCCAACCGCCATCGAGCGCGCTCTTTCCGTTTACCAGCAGCTGCGGGAGCGCGATCAGTCGGTTTTACTACAGGCACGGAAAATCCTTACCCAGCATATCTACGGAATGATCGACCAAGGCGAGAACGACGAACACCGGCTGATAGTCGGCGGCCTAGTACATCTCAAGGCCATCGAGCGCGATCATCCTATAAAGTCCGCTCACAATTCGGAAAAACGCACGTAGTGGGCAGCACCCTCGTCGAAAGCGACGCGGTGCCGGAGGAACCAAATTGAGTTAGCTGATTTGATGCTGACCGGAAACGCTAACTAACGAGGACAAAATGGCCAAAGACGAACATAACAAAGCTGCTGAGCATCACGAGAATGCTGCCAAGGCTCACCGCGCCGCTGCTGAGCATCACGGCAAGGGAGACCATGCAAAGGGTAAGGAGCATGCCAATGTTGCGAAGCAACATTCCCAGACTGCTCACCAGCACACCGATCAGGCCCATTCGAAAAGCCAACAGCAGAAGTAGTTAAGCAAAAAGGCCCGGCCAATCAGCCGGGCCTTTTCATTGCACGGCAACAGAATCGGGAAGGCCATTATGGCTTCTCCCACCGCAGTGAGATCGCCGCCCGCTCGGCGAGCTACTTAGGATTCTCAGCATTGATGTGCAGGACGTAAAGAATTTGGGCAAATTCGTCCGTCACTTCCATGCGCCATTCCTGACCCGGCTGAAGCTTTCCGTCCAGGCCTTGCAACATTTGGCCAGCCATGACGGTAGCTTCGCGCCAAGCGGCGTGCGTATCAGGCAAATCTTCGCCCTCGTAATCGATCTCAGGCCGGTTATGATAAACGTGAAAGAAGTACCTCGGCATCCAAAATAAATGCCATTCCGCAACGACAAGTTCCGCTGGACCCTTACGCCGGCGCAGCGCATCCCTGGATAAAAAGCCTCAACTCCCACGAGGCCACCCCCTGTGCCAAGAACAAGTTCGTGCAATTGTTAACCAGCGGGCTAGGTGGTGCTAAAATTTTTTCTATAGCCCCTTGAAACCTTTTTGTGGTTTTATTAGTTCGGTTGCCGCCGGATGCCCAATGGGTCCGGTGCGGGCGTCGACGGATGTCCGACGCGCTGCTTGTACCCACTTTGCTCAATGGAGGATGTGGCTATGAGGAACTTCGACTTTACTCCCTTTTCGCGGTCGAGCATCGGCTTCGACCACTTGATCGACCTTCTGAACAATCCCCAGCTAGCGGAAGATCAGGGTGGCTACCCACCCTACGATATCGTTCGCACCGGCCCGGAAACCTACCGCATCGCGCTAGCCATCGCCGGGTTTACACCGGACGAGATCACCATCACCAGCCAGCAGAGTTTGCTGATGGTGGAAGGTCGCAAGGCGAATGAGGACGATCGGCATTACCTGCATCGAGGCATCTCGGCGCGAGCCTTCACGCGCCGATTCAATCTTGAAGACCATGTAGAGGTTGAACAGGCTAACTACGAAAACGGCCTGCTGCAGATTGATCTGGTCCGAAAGATTCCGGAAGCAATGAAGCCTCGGAAAATCTCGATCGGCACTCAGCCATCCAAATCGACGAAATCGCTTAACGCGGCTTGAGTCGGAACGGGTACGGGGCGGTTCTGCCTTCTCGAACCGCCCCTCAATGCAAATGGAGGGAAACGATGTCACTCAAGCAAAACCCCGCTGATATCGATGCGTTGTTGCATCCAGCCCGCGCATTCAATCACCCAATGGATGTCGTGAGAGACGACGACCTGACGCTGTATGAAAAACGTGCGATCCTCTCCTCGTGGGCATCCGACGCCTGTGCGGTTGAGGATGTTCCCGAGCTGCGTCAGCTATCGGGCATTGGTCCCGTCAAGTTCGATCACATTATGGATGCACTGCGCGAACTGGATTCTGAATTGCAGCGAAGAGCTAACCCAAATGCCAAGGGGAGCCCGCAGAAACGTCCAAGGTCCAGCCAATCCGGCGGGGTTTCATTTTTTTAACGACTTTGTCGCCGAGATAACAAGCCGTCCCAACTGACGACGCCGGGCTGTCAAACTCGCTCGCGCGCTGCCGATGGTGGGCAGCCCATTCCGGCCGCCAGTCGAGGATTTGATCGTTCAACCCATCATGCACGTGTCCCCGCATCCAGCGGACTATGCGCTCGGTCACCATACTCTCTGTCTTCTTCGGCTCGTGGCGGCCTTACTCCCTGCGCTCAATCTCAGCCGCCTGTGCGACATATTCGGCGGCTAATTTCAGCAGCTCAGCTTGCGTTACGGCGTCGTTGATCTTATCGGCGTGCCACCGACACTTCGCGGCCTGATCGCGCAAATAGTTTGAACGTTCGAACATGGGCCACTATGGCACATTGGACCGCGAAGCCCATGGCCAATAGCGCTCACTTTGGCGGTTGTAATCCCGGCGAATTGGCCCAATCGTCTAAATGAGACGCCGTGTCGGCCTGACTTGCTTTCTTGAGCAGGGTATCGCGCTCTGACCGGGGGGAAGCTTTTTGGCCCGTTCGCGAACCTCATCGGCCCATGCGGTGAGTCTGTCCTTAAGTGTTATGGTTTGCTTGGAGCGGCGGCGATGCTGCATGATACAACCTCGTGCTTACGGGTCCTAACCGTAGGGTTAATTTGCATTCCAATTCTAATATGCCGACACACGCGGATCGGTTCCATAGTGAACACAAACTCGAAATTAGGACACCGGGTTGATTCCGGACAGCACCGACTTGCCAAAAGAACATTTAGCGAACAGCAATGATGCTGCCACTCGTGACGAGCCTCGCCATGGAATTAAATCACATCAGGTGGCGCTACCTGAGGAGAAGTGCATTGGAGAGAACTTCCACAAGCTCAGAAACTTTTGCCGCGATCAGCACTTTGTCTCTCGCGGCACGGGCACGCCGTCACCTACCAGCACCAGTAATTTCAGATTTTCATGTTCGTCGAAGAAGAGCATGCCGAGACGCTTTGCAAAGCATTCGGCGGCGAGCGGATGCATCCATCCGAGAGAGGCAGCGGCAAACACTGGTCGCGGTGGAAGAAGGGAACGTACAAGCCGAACCCGCGGCGGCCGTATGATTTTTCTGATTGAAGGAGCAAATCATTCTCTGCACCGGATTTATTTTTCCGGAGCAAATTCGGAGCAAAATATTTTGTTCGCCCGCCCTAAACCAACGCTAAGTGCTTGAAAAGCTTGGTGGGCGCACCAGGGCTCGAACCTGGGACCCGATGATTAAGAGTCATGTGCTATATAATAACATCGCCCAACTGCCCCTAACGTCGATAGCGGGAAATGTCCGATAACCCACTATTTTTACTAACTTTTCTACAATCTGTTAGACTTTGAGGGTAATGAAGCATAAGTAGGGCTAACATCCCATCTGTTTACCCCGGCGTTACCCCCGAAAGAGAAGAGCACCATGGCCAAGCCGCTGACTGCAATCGCCGTAAAGAGCTTCAAGTCTGGTAAAGCGCGCCGCGAGATGCCAGACGGCGGCTGTCCCGGCCTCTACCTGGTCATCCAAACCAGCGGCCAAAAGTCATGGGCTCTCCGCTTCAGGCGGCCGAATAGCAAGCCCGCTAAGCTAACGCTCGGACCGCTTGATCAATCGGGCAAAGAGGCCTCTCCCCAGCCAACCATTGGTCACCCACTCACGTTGGCTTCGGCGCGCGCGCTCGCCGCAGAGCTTGGTAGGCAGCGTGCCAGAGGCCGCGACGTGGTCGCAGATCACGAAGCTGCCAAGAGCCGGCAGAAATTCGAACAGGAGACCCGAGCCCAGAACACTTTCGCCGGAGCCGTCAGGGACTTCATAGAGCAGTACGCGAGGAAGAAGACCCGCCGTTGGGAGCAGCAGGCACGACTTCTCGGCCTTAGGCCGGCTTCCAATACTCTTGAAATCATTCCTGGAGGACTAGCCCACCGCTGGAGGGACAAGCCGACCGTCGATATAGACGGCCACGACATCCACAGCTTGATCGACGAAACGCGACGGGGTGGCGTGCCCGGCCTGGAGCGGCGCACCGATGAACCCAGTGAGGCGCGCGCGAGGGTGATGCTGGCTTGCCTGTCGAAGATGTTCAACTGGTTGTTACAGCATAGAAAGGTTGAGAAAAACCCGTGCAGTGGAGTTCATCGCCCCGATCCGTCTAGGGCGCGCGATCGGGTCTTGACCGATGCTGAGATCGCGAAGTTCTGGCTCGCTACTGACACAATCGGCGGAACGTTTAGCCCGCTGCTCAAGCTCTTGTTATTGACGGGCTCCAGGCTCAACGAGGTCGCCGGGATGACACGGGAAGAGTTGAGTGACGACGGCCTGACCTGGAACATCCCAGGCTCGCGGACCAAGAACAATAGACCTCATGTGGTGCCTTTGGCGCCGCTGGCTCGAGACATACTCAAGAGCGTGACCGCTGACGCCGGATTGCTGTTTACGACTACTGGCAGGTCGCCGGTTAGCGGATTCTCGAAAATCAAAAGCCGTCTCGACAACTCCCTGTCGATCCCGCCGTGGCGGCTGCATGACCTACGCAGAACGGCTGCGACCGGCATGGCTGGCATCGGTGTCGCGCCCCACATCGTGGAGGCGTGCTTGAACCACGTCAGCGGCGCCAAGGCTGGTGTTGCTGGCACCTATAATAGGGCAGCATATGAACCAGAGAAGCGCGCGGCACTGAAGCGGTGGGCCGATCACGTTACCGGTACCGTCTCTGGTCGCACTACTAAGGTAGTGGCACTGCGCGGGCGGTCATAAGTATAACCATGCCCCCGCGTGACGAGGAACTTTCTGCTGGACTCTACATTCAACAGCGGATGTTGCCGGAGTGGCGAATCAAGAAGGCAAAACTTGTAGGCGACGCAGTGAGGTTGATTAAACCTGCCGCCCAGCAACGAGAGGCATGTCGAGAAGAGGTCGAGAAGGTTACCTTGGCTCTTGCTGGTGCCTATGGGTTGTTGGGCGCCAAGGACCAAGGCAAAACCAAACAGGGCAAGCAGGCTGCGGGGAAGGTCGCTAGGGCGTTGCGCGTTATGCGTATTGCGCTGAAGGATGACAAGCTTGACGTAGCCCTCAAGGCGTACCTCACAATGAACATTTCCCTGAAGACATTACAGGCGTTGGAGCGCCTATGCGAAAGGCTATCGCGAGCGTCCTCAGGAAAACTTCCCCGAAAGGTCGCAGGAAAGAAACGCCTGGCCGTAACGGAAGCCCTGACGCTGATGGAGAAATATTGCACGAGCGAAGCTAACAACGCGACTAAGGGAAGCAATTTCTGCAAACTGGCGGCGGTCTTGTACGGCGAACCGGACGCCGATCTACACAACCAGTGCGCCACGGCTCTGCGCATAGTCCGTAAAAAACGGGGTTGAAAATAGCCCCGGTATTTTTCGCCAGAGCGATCTAATTAGGAGGTCCCAGTTCGTAACAGAGGGACTTACCATGATCGCCAATTGCACAGACAAGCCCACGGGAACCCTCGGGCCCCGCAAGGCTGTTCCGATTCCAACCGACGCGATCTGGATCACCGCGAGGCAGGTTTGCCAGCGATACGGCGGCCGCTCGTCAATGTGGCTGTGGCGAAAACTTCGGAGCGATTCGAGCTTTCCCAAGCCAACATATTTCGGGCGCCTGCAGTTTTTCAAGCTTGAAAATCTCGAAACCTACGACCGCACCGTGATCGCACAGAACGACTCTGCTTAAGTCGCAAACACGGCTAGCCGTGTCAGCGATCAATTTTGGGAAACTGGCTTGCGTCGACCGCTCGGGGCGTACGCCAGTACGTGATGAGCGGATTCCAAACCAGCGAGCCGAAGGGATTCACAATGACGCACATTAATAACCGCCGAGGAACAGTAGCAGAAGCAACATCAGAGTCGGCGGCCGAGGCTGTCGATGATTTCGGGCCCATGACGCCGTTGCCCAAGAAGCAAACCGTTGCAGACGTCGACAGCGTCAACGTCCACCGCAATCGGCAACTACTGTCGTTCATAATGGCTGATCCATTAATCACTGCGGCTGCCGTTCCTGTGAGACCAAACAGATCATCCTAGCGCTACCGGAACACCTCGCCGTGCGGATCGGCCTTTCGCAGAATTACCTTGAGGACGTCAACAGTATGGTCGTTGCCTTGATCACCGAGATCGACGATGCCGACGTCAAGCGCGAACGAGAGAGCCCCTGCAACAATGAGATGGATGACGATGTGCCGTTCTGATCCTGCCGTTCACTAAGGCAAAACGAGGAAAAGGTCGTGACGATGATCGAGTTCAATCGCTCCAGATACCGAGGCTGAGCCTAACATGAGCGAGCAGGACAATATCGCAGTTAGCGGCGCGGGTAATGAACTTCCGCACCATGGCCCAGCTGACCATTTGGTGCCGCCCATGCGGGCGGCCGCACCGGTCGAGCTTTTCTGGCACAGGGCCGATGATGAGCGTGCAGCGCGACCGTGGCTGGTTAAAGGTTTGATCCCAGAATCGGGCGTCGGCCTGCTATCCGGGCAATGGGGCACGGCGAAGACATTCGCAGCAATTGACTTAGCCGGATCCATCATGACCGGAATGGATTTCGCTGGCTACCAAGTCGTTCGCCGGGGTGGCGTGTTGTTGGTCGCAGCAGAAGGCGCCCAGGAGGTTCCGATCCGATTGCAAGGTATTGTCGAACGAAAGCTGCGTCTGGACCCGTCAGCAGCGTCCAGCGCTGATCTCGACCAGCTCCCGTTTGCATGGATCGAGGAATGCCCCAGTCTGAAGAATGATGATGGCTTTGAGCGCCTTGTAGCTGCGACCGTGGCCGCGTCCGCCATCATGATGAAGAAGGCTGCTGTCGAGCTGGTTTTGATCATTATCGACACACTATCGGCGGTCGGTGACTTCGACGACCAGAATGCTGCCGCCGAAAGCCAGCGGATCATGAACCGGCTGGCCAGCCTGAGCCGGCGTACCGGCGCATTCGCCCTTGCAGTCGACCACTTCGGCAAGACCGCCGAGTCGGGAACACGTGGCAGCAGCACCAAGGAGGCATCCGCCGACGTGGTGCTGGCGATGCTGGCCGAACGCGACATCAGCGGCACGCTGGCCAACACCCGCATGGCCGTTCGCAAGTTGCGCGGCGGCTCGACTGGCGCCGTGACGCCATTCGATCTCGTTATGATCGATCTCTGCAACGGCGAAACGACCTGCGTCGTGGACTGGAGGGCCGAACAAACCGCTGAGAAGGTCGCCACGAGCTCCAAGGTGACGTGGCCAAAGGGCTTGAGGATATTCCGCGCGGCGATGCAAACGTCGATCCTCGACCACGGCAAGCCGACACAGCCCTACGGCAGCGGAGGTCCGACCGTTCAGGCGGTGGCGAATGCCTTTGTCAGGACGGAATTCATGGCGTCGTATCCGGCTGACAGTGAAACCCCGCGCGGCCAGAAGGCCGTAAAGCGCTCGGCATTTAACCGCGCAGTCCGCGATGCGAGGGAACGCACGTTGATCTGCTCGCGCGAGATCGATGCCGTCGATCACCTCTGGCTCACAGCCGACGATGGACCGGATCAAGCGCGAACGGAGCGCCAATGATCCATCCCATCAAATCGAGACCCCTTACGTGCGAACGAACGGGGGACTTTAGTGTCCCCCGTTCCGTTCGTTCGCACTCAGGGCGCGAACTGGTGCGAACTTTCGTCTTGTTGCGTTCGCAGCGTTCGTACCCTCTTGCAGACCTCGCTGAGACGCTGCGCATCGCCCGGCGCATGCAAATCATACGACGAAACCAACCAGTATCGGAATTCCATCATGAGCGTTGATCTACTCGGCGGTGCAGAACGCGGACGCACCCGGCCCCGCGGCTTTACCGACTGGAACCCGAACGGGGTCTCGCTGGCGTTGTTGGCGCAGGTTCGAGAGGTACTGCTCGAGTACTATCTGCCCTTGACCTTGCGGCAAGTGTATTACCGCCTGGTGGGTGCACACGGCTATCCGAAGGATGATCGAGCCTATGGGCGCCTGGGCGAGATGCTCAACCGAGCTCGAGGAGCCAAGCTGATTCCCGTGAACGCTATCCGCGACGGCGGTGGTACCAGGATCGATCCAGAATCCTGGCGGGACGCCGAACAATATCTGCATGCGGTCAGATCTCAGGCGTCGACGTTGCAGCTCGACCGCACCGAAGGCCAGAGCGTGCACCTGGTGCCGATATGCGAGGCCGCTGGCATGGTCCGCCAGCTCGCCCGCGTCGCGGAACAATATGGCGCGCCGGTCATTAGCTCGGGCGGTTTCGAATCGACCACCGAGAAACATGACTTCGCCGCCGAGCTGATCGATGACGGGCGCGACTGCGAGGTACTACATATCAGTGACCACGATCCCTCCGGCGCACATCTGTTTCTTTCCTTGTAGGAAGATGTAACCGCCTTCGCAAAGCATATGGGCGGCGTCGTCGAGTACACCCGGCTTGCTGTGACACCCCTCCAGATCGTCGACCTGCTCCTGGAAACGGCACCGAAGAAATCGACCGATGCCCGCGCCTTCAACGGCGAGACAGTGCAAGCCGAGGCCATTGCGCCCGACATGCTTGCGGCCATCGTCGACGAAGCCATCAGGGAACGCATCGACTATGGCGCTTGGAATCGCGTCATCGTGCTCGAGAAGGCAACCCACGAAGCGCTGATCAACAAACTGAAATGAGCCGGGATCATCGCCACCAAATAGCAAGCAGAGAACCGAGACTCTCTAAGCATATGGCCGCCGAGAGAACAAAATACAACTTATGCGGGTCCCAGTTGATACCAACCCACGACGGGTCGCGCGCGAGTATCGTAACAATCTAGCGCCAAAGTTGTGTAAGGCTACAACAACGAACGAAAACGAGGAGCTACCGATGAAAACTTTTGGCATTAATGCTCTCGCCGAACTGCTCGAAAAAGATCGCGCAACGATTGTTCGCGGCCTTCGAGGTGTACCTGCGGACTCGAAAGAAAATGGGCACCGGCGATGGCGCATGAGTACAGCGGTCGCGGCGATGGAACGGCACAAACGCGCCAATAGCGGCGGCGGCAACGACGGCGGCCAAGATCCTGCGCTGATGGCCCTATTCGCGAAATTCGATAAAGCCTATGACGCAATGAAGGCTCTGGAGACCGTGGAGGGCCGCCGCAAGGCGTCGATCGCACTGAGGCCGCTGATCGCAGAGACCAACGTCCTGATACGCGAGCGCGGCGTGGCTAATGGGCAGGATGCCGAACTCGTGCAGCTCCGAGCCGACAAAATCTTCTTTCTCTGCTTACGCGGCTTCGAGGCTCCCTGCGAGTGGACTTTGGACGAAGCGCATAAATTCCTCAGCTTTTGAGGTGAACTGGAACGGGCAATGCGAAAGCATTCACCTCATCGGAACGTTTACTCCTAATTCGATTGAGCCATTGAGGGCCGCGCAACATGAAAAAGAAACTGACGATCGTCGGCGGGTCCGAGCATGTAGGCGGACCGCATTGGCTGTCACCGACCAAGAAACGCCAAAGCCTGAAAGGGAGGCCGCTCGGCAGGCTAACGCCCGAAGAGCGTCACTGGCTCGCGACCGCCCTTGTCTCCCTGAAACAAATCTTCGAACAACGGGAAGCGGGCCGACTCGGAAACCAAGCATATTGTATCTTCGAGGTGGGGAATCTCTACGTACAATTTCTGGCGCCCTGGGACGGCGAGGAACTCCTGTGTGAAGTAGGTTCCGCAAAATCTGCTGCTCCAATTGCAACTGTCTTCGCGGCTAAAGTCAAAGCGTCTCTTCTCCGATTAGGTTTCGATCTACCAGGATTTTCGCCCAATTGTTCGCAACAGATCCAAATTAGAAGTCTTCGCGATCTCAGCAATGCTGCTCAGTTGGGCTTTGGGGTGCTTAAGCAAGTCTACCAGGTGAAAGATTTTGGCTCGGCGACATTCCGCACGAACATTCCTGAGCCTAAGGAAATAACGTGAAGTCGGCGACAAAACTTGGTCTTCTGCGCAAACGTTCTGTCAAGGGATCGCCATTGGGCTCGGAAATAATGAAGGCTCTGAAGAATATCCAGCTAGCCACCGAGCCAGCAGCTGACGATCTTGACGAGTGACCGCTTTGCGCCGATCGTGTTGAAAAAGTCCTTTTTCGCTTGTGACTGAAAATTCTCAGGACCGCTGGCGCGTCTCTCTCGCTGCGAGGTGAGGGTCCACATCAATTGCCACAAAAACGATCGCTGGCGCTCGTATCGATTCTACAGAGCCTTGCAGCGGCTGAAATTGCCAATCCGCTACATTTGCGAGATTTTCGGAGCCCCGCCATTTTCGAGTTTTTCAACATAATCTGCCAATAGCGGCCGGTCAGTACAAGGAGTGCGGGCGCGAAACCGCCGCTGGCGGCAATTGGATTTTGGCTCGCGGCTGGTCAGACTCTCCGCCCGATGCCGACCACATTCACGTCGCGGATGTTTTCGCGGATCGATAAACGCAGTGATTACGCGTCACCTGAGGCGAACATGGCGGAACCACAGTCGGTACTCTCTTGTCGTTTGGCCCCACCCTACGGACGTCCGCTGGCAGACGGACCCTTAGATGGATCGACATGCCAGCCTGGCCGGGACAGTCGCTTCGTCAGAAACGAAGACAGCGCTTCGACCTTGGCGCTGCGGGCACGCGCCGTCGGCGTAACGAAATACAAGCCGCCGAGGGCCATGGTCCAATCGGCAAGCAAGACTTCTACCTGGCCCGTCCGCAGTAGGTCGAAGGCAACGAACTCGGGCAGTTCGGCAATGGCGAGACCCGCAAGCAGCGTTGGAAGCAGGGCATCAACGTTGGTAACTCGTAACGGCCCGACTGGCGTGACCGTCACACTGTCGCCCGCCTTGTTCGTGAGGTGCCAGACATCGCGGTTGGCCCGATAGGCATAGCCAAGACAGTGATGGGCCGTGAGATCGTCAGGATGGCCGGGGCGGCCATAGCGCGCGAGATAGGAGGGCGCTGCGACGATGAAGCGCCGAACGACCGCCAACCGCTTGACGACAAGAGAGGAGTCTTCCAGCACTCCGACGCGCAGAGCTGCATCAAAGCCGGCGCCGATCAGGTCGATCTTCTCGTCGCTTAAATGCAAATCGACCGCGACGTCGGGATACTGTTGGAAAAAGTCGGGCAGGATTGGGGCCACCCAGTGCGTGCCAAATGACATCGGCACCGCGAACCTCACGACCCCGCGCGGGCGCCTCGCCGTCTCGATGGCGATACACTCGACTTCTTTCGCCTCGGCGTAGATGCGGGCGGCCCGGTCGGCGAGCCCGCGTCCGAAATCGGTCAGCGCCAGCCGTCTCGATGAACGATTGAACAGACGACCGCCAAGCTGGTCCTCAAGGCGCGATACCGCGCGCGATACCGTGGCGACTGAGACGTCCATGCTACGGGCCGCACCGGCATAGGATCGCTCCTCGGCCACCTTGGCGAACATGGCAAGTCCTTCGAAATCCGGAAGTTTCGGCATTTTGCAATCCTGCAACGGTGGCTTTCAGGATATTCTATTTTGAAACGATGTCCGCGACCACAGCTTTGTCCCACCCATCAGGAGACAGGTCATGGCACGCAGACTGGCAGGAAAAATCGCCGTCGTCACCGGCGGCACAACCGGCATCGGCTTCGCTAGTGCGAAGCGCTTTGCGGCGGAAGGTGCGCGCGTGTTCATCACGGGGCGCCGTCAGGCCGAACTCGACAAGGCCGTCGCCGCCATTGGCGGGAACACGACAGGCATACAGGCCGATGCCTCGAAGATGGCTGACCTCGATCGACTCTATGCGCAGGTGAAAGCCGATGCCGGCCGGATCGAGGTCCTGTTCGCCAATGCCGGCGGCGGATCGAACCTGCCGCTCGGGAGCATCACCGAGGAGCAGTATGACGATACGTTCGGCCGAAATGTGAAAGGCGTACTATTCACCGTGCAGAAAGCGCTGCCGCTGCTCGTCGACGGCGCCTCTGTCATCCTGACCGGCTCGACGGCCAGCATCGTCGCGATGCCTGCCTTCAGCGTCTACGGCGCATCCAAGGCCGCCGTTCGCAGCTTCGCTCGTCACTGGACGCTTGATCTCAAGGGGCGCCGGATCCGGGTCAATGTACTGAGCCCCGGCCCGACAAAGACGCCCGGTCTGCTCGACCTCGCCGGTGACGACCGGGCGGCGCAGCAGGGCATGCTCGATCAGATGGCATCGGAACTGCCGCTCGGCCGGGTTGCTGATCCGGACGAGATCGCAAGCGTGGCGCTGTTTCTTGCGTCGGACGACTCCAGTTTCGTCACCGGCGCCGAGCTGTTCGCCGATGGCGGCCAGGCGCAGGTCTAGCGGAGGCAGCGGAGAGCAGTGCATGTCGAACGGCATCGAGAGCCTGCTGGCTCGCAACCTTCGCGAGGTCTGCCCGACCCGTTGATCATGGAGACAAGGGATGAGCCAACAGCATAACATCGCCATTGCCCAGAAGCTTCTCGAAGGAATCGGCAGCGGCCGGGATCCGGGCGAGATCGCGGCCCTGTTCGACGCCGATCTCGTATTCGAGATCCAGGGCGATGACGGGGTGCTGCCCTGGATCGGCCGCAAGACCGGCCGCCAGGCGGTCGCCGATTTCATCCGCGATATCCGCGCGCTGACCGATCCCGTCAGCTTTGAGGTCGAGGACATCCTGGCCAGCGAGAACCGCGCCGCGATCATCGGAGCGCTTCAGACCCGAATCAAGGCCACCGGCAAGATCATCGCGACGCAATTCGCGATCATCCTGACAATCACAGGCGATGTCGTGACGCGCTACCAGATGCTGGAGGACAGCTTCGACGTCTCGAAGGCGGCGCGCACCTGAAACCGTAAATCAAAGACTTTTCAAATGTCGACGGAAATAATTTCGGCAAATGAGCCGGTTGCGATCGTCGGCCTGCCGGCGGGACGCCGGAGATGGGCCGCCACGGCAATTTTCACCGCCCTCGCGATGGCGTCGCTGGATACGGCGATCGCGAACATCGCTCTTCCCGCGATAGCGGCCGATCTCCATGCCGGCCCGGCCGATGTCATCTGGGTGGTGAATGTCTATCAGATTGCACTCGTCGCAACGCTCTTGCCGCTCGCCGCGCTTGGCGAAGTCGTCGGTGATCGCCGGATTTATCTCGGCGGCCTTCTGCTGTTCACGCTGGCGTCGCTTTTCTGCGCATGCGCCTGGTCGTTGCCGAGCCTGCTGACAGCGCGCGTGCTGCAGGGCCTCGGCGCCGGTGGTATTTTGAGTGTGAATACCGCTTTGGTTCGTTTCGTTTATCCGGGGCGGTTGCAGGGCCGGGGTTTCGGATACAACGCACTGGTCGTCGCGAGCGCCTTCACGCTCGGCCCGACGATCGCGTCGGCGATCCTCGCGATTGGGCCGTGGAGCTGGTTATTCGCCGTCAACATTCCCTTCGGCGTTGTTGCGATCTTGGTCGGTCTGAATACATTGCCGCGCACCCCGAGAGCGGCGCACACTTTCGATTTTCCCGGTGCGCTGATGGCTGCTGGCTGTCTCGGCCTTTTCACTCTTGGGATCGGGAGCGCGGCCCATCACGAGGGGCCTCGGCCTATATCGATTGAACTTGCCTCCGCCGCGCTAATTGGCTGGGCCCTGATCCGCAGACAGGCGGATTCTCCAGCGCCCGTGCTGCCGATCGACCTGTTTCGCAGACCAGTCTTCGCCCTGTCGACTGCCACCTCGATCTGCTCGTTCGCGGTCCAGGGCCTGGCTTTCGTCTCCCTGCCATTCTATTTCGAGGATATTCTTGGCCGGTCACAGGTCGAGACCGGCTTTTTCATGACCCCCTGGCCTCTCGTAGTGGCCATCATGGCGCCGATCGCCGGACGTCTATCCGACCGCTATCCCGCAGGCATTCTCGGCGGGATCGGTCTCGCGTTGCTCGGCCTGGGAATGGCGTTGCTGGCGATGCTTCCGGCGAACCCGCATGTTGTCAACATCGTCTGGCGTATGGCCATCTGCGGATGTGGATTTGGCTTTTTCCAAGCGCCGAACATGAAGGCCTTGATGTCCAGCGCGCCTTCTGACCGCAGTGGAAGCGCGAGCGGCATGGTTGCGACGGCACGCCTGCTGGGACAGACGATTGGAGCAGCACTTGCGGCACTCTGTTTCGGTCTCGTCGGTCGTGAGGGGGCCACGGTCGCACTGGTACTTGGTGCGGTTTTCGCCGCGGCAGGATGCGGGATCAGCGCCCTGCGATTGGTCGCGACCTCGCAACGCGGCGCTTGAGCCCCCCTAATTGTTTCCTATGCAGGCTGGATTTTTGACGTGTCGCGCGGTAGGCGGGCTGGCACTACGTGGGATCACCTTTTTGTGTATCGAACTCGGGCGTGGCGATGCCTACGTGTCGGATGTCCGATTTGTGATGTGCCTGTGATCACGGAAACGATAGTGCAACCAAGCTTTGATTTCGTCGGTACTCGGCAATTGAGCTTCGAGGAGTGGGCGGTTTCGACGTGCCGAGGCGACCACAAAGCGATCGACCCTAGTGCTTTTGCCGGTTGGATGCGCCCACTGGGCGTTTACGGAGTGCCGGCAGCCGCGATCAAGATCCATTGCGGGCCTACGGCGGTGGATCATGGCGATAATACTTACCGGTACGAGCGGACACGCCGCGACGTTCGGCTCGCTGACGTGGACTGGTACCATGCGCTATTTCAGGTCGCTGGTTGGTCAGGGGTAACCCAGAACGAGCACACGGTGCGACTCGCTGCAGGAGATATTGGACTCGTCGACGGGGCGCGGCCCTCGACGCGCATATATGCGAACGGTTCACAATGGCTATCGATTTATCTGCCGCGCCAGTCGCTCATCTCTCATCTCGGATACGAGCCGCGAGTCTGCTTATACGGGAGCGGCGGAACGACAGCAGCGCGCCTCCTCCGTCAGCTTGTTCTCGACAGCATCGGAGGCAAGGAATGCATAGCCGCACCGGCCGGCCCCCACATGCGGCTTGCCCTCTACGATCTGCTTGGCGCCGTACTTGCACACTCTGATCCGGGACCCGTGTCCCGTCATGCAGACGGGCTGTTCGCCCGCATCTGCAGTATCATAAAGGATCGCTGCGCCGATCAAGACTTCGGCCCTTCAGAGGTAGCAGCTGAAACGGGGATTTCGCTACGCTACGTCCAGAAGCTCTTAACGGCGCGCGGCTGTACCTGCGGCGAATTGATATATTCCATTCGTTTGGATCAGGCCGCGCGGCTTCTGGAACGCCGGGCGTTTCTCGGTACAAGTCAGCCTCTCAGCGAAATTGCCTATGCCTGCGGCTTTCGCGATTATGCTCATTTTGCAAGAAGATTCCGGCAGCGGTTTGGTCGTGCACCGGGCGCCCATGTCGAAGGGGGCGGTCTCTTTGGCAACCGGATAGTGCGTGCTGGTGAGCCTCCGTCGTCCGCTCAAAACTTCTAGCGCTCAGGCTGCATTGCTGTAGCTGAGTTGTATGCTGGCCCATGGACCGCCAAGTCACAGGCGCTACTTGACGAGGATTGCGAGCCCGAGGGGACCGAGGCCAGCTATCGAAGACTCGCTCGCCACGTCGCCGCACACGACAATCCACTGCGAGCCCGGCTCGGCGACCAAGCCCGCAATGCCAGGTCGGCTAATCGGCCAACCTGACTCCAACGCGATTTGGGAATCCGATCAGCAAAACCAGATCAGGCTCCACAACGCGTGGGCCGCGAACAGTGCGCGCTGGTACCCAGTGAAAGTGCGCGCTGGGCTCACGACTTCCAACCACCTGCGTTTAAATTCGTTCGTCGAGTTGATCCGAGTTGTGGTTCCCGCCTGCGCTCATAAGACGGCTTCGGTCTGTTGCAGGATGGCGGCTAAGGCGTGCGCGCACTCAACGCATCAACGCAATTGGTACATCCTAAACCGTGGGGACTGGAGATGCCGTTTGTAACCTTCACCGTCCGGCGCGGCCTCAGCGCCGCCGACAAGTCCCGCTTATCGGAGGCAATGACAGAAGCCCAGGCGGCCGCCGGCTATCACCGAGCCGACAGCTTTCACCGCTTTCTCGCGGTCGACCACGATGACCTTCTGGTAGATCCCCGCTTCCCCGACTACGCAACGGACAGAACCGACCGGTTCATGGTCGTTGAGGTAGTCATCTCCAGCGGGAGGCCGACGGGAACCGCCGCCACCATTGCGGACGAAGCGGTCAGACTGTTCGGCGAGCGCCTGCATCTCGCGCCTCAGGACATCCTATTCGTCTTCCATGAGGTGGAATCGAACCTCCCGCGCTTTCCTGCTGCGTCGATCAGTCCTGCGATTCGGAAACTTTGGTAGCTGCAATCCTGCAACGATGATTTGCAGGGATGGTCTGTTTTGGAATGACACCACCGGCCACAGATGTGGCTCACCCAATACAACAGGAGACAGGTCAATGAACGACATGGAGGAAATCGAGCATAACGCCGCGGGCGTGAGCCGGAGGTTCTTGCTGGGCGCAGGCTTGGGGGCAGCCGTCATCGCAGGTGGTGCGGTCAGGGCCGCAAACTCGAGCGACAGATCTTCTGCGGTCGACCACGGAGCCAACGATCCATTGCCATCTTCGGCGGTGTCGGCGAACCGGTCGATGTTTCCAGGGTTTCGACAGACCTTCGTGCGCACGCGCGGTGTGATGGTCGACGGCAAGCTCGCCGAAGGCGCGGTGATCAACACGTTGATCGGCGGCAAGGGGCCTCCGCTGCTGCTGATACACGGACATCCGGAAACGCACATCTGCTGGCACAAAGTCGCCGGCAAGCTCGCGGAACGTTTCACCGTCGTGCTGACCGATTTGCGCGGCTATGGGGACTCCAGCAAACCCGACGGTGGTGAGGAACAAATCAACTACGCCAAGCGCGCGATGGCGGCGGACCAGGTGCAGGTCATGCAGTCGCTCGGCTTCGATCGCTTTCAGGCGGTGGGCCACGACCGCGGCGGACGCGTGCTCCAATTCATGATGCTGGACCATCCGGAGGCGTTGGAGCGTGGCGTGGTGCTCGACATTGCGCCCACCGATCTGATGTACGCGCAAACCGACAAGAACTTCGCGACCAAGTATTTCTGGTGGTTCTTCCAAATCCAGGATGCGCCTTTGCCGGAGCGCTTCATCGGCGCGCTACCGGACTACTATGTGGAAAGCCATCTTGCGATCCAGAGCAAGACACACGGTGCCGTGACGCCGGACGCTCTTGCTGCCTATGTCCGCACCTACAGCGAGCCCGCCGCGATCCATGCAGTTTGCGAGGACTACCGCGCCGCAGCGGGAATCGACAGTCGCCTTCTGGCAGCGTCTCGCACCGCCGGCCAAAAGATTAGCCCGCCTTTGCTCGCGATCTGGGGCGGCAAAGGCACGGTCGGGCAGGAGTTCGATGTGGTGGGGCTCTGGAAGCAGGAGGCTGTGACGGTTTCGGGACATCCACTCCCGTGCGGACACCTGATCCCGGAGGAAGATCCAGACGGCCTCGTTGCCTCGCTTGACGACTTTCTGACCGGCTAATCCGCAAGGGGCAAAGAAACGTGTCGATGCCTGCAACGAGACATCCCACCTAGCCTTGAAGGAAGAGATATCATGATGATGAACCGACGCGCTTTTTCCACCGCCCTCGTGGCCGGTGCCGCAGCTTCGCTGATCTCCACGCGTGGCGTGGCCGCAAATTCAACTCCAGCGAAGGCAAGCAACGTCGTCTTTGTGCACGGCTTGTTCGCCGACGGTTCATGCTGGTCCGAAGTGATAGCGCGATTGCAGGCGGCGGGGCTCAACGCCACGTCCGTGCAAAATCCGCTGACGACGCTGCCCGAGGCGGTGGCTTCGGCCCAACGGGTGCTGGCGCGGCAAGATGGCCCGACGGTGCTGGTGGGCCATTCCTTCTCCGGGATGATCGTCACGGAGGCCGGTGTGCATCCGAACGTCTCCGCGCTCGTCTATGTGGCGGCACGCGCGCCAGATGCCGGCGAGGATTACGCGGCCCTCGCGAAGACTTATCCAACGCCGCCGGCGACGGCCGGGATCGTATTCGACGGCGATGAAGGACGCCTTTCCGAGCAGGCTTTCCTGCACGATTTTGCCGGCGACCTGCCGGAAGCAAAAGCCAAGGTGCTCTATGCCGTACAGGAACCATTCCACAAGGCTCTGCTGTCAGGCAAGACCACCCACGCGGCCTGGCGATCGAAGCCGAGCTACTATGCGGTTTCAACGGAAGACCGCACCATCAATCCGGACCTTGAGCGCTTCATGGCCAAGCGGATGAACGCCAAGACCATCGAGGTGAAAGCCAGCCATCTCTCGCTGATTTCCCATCCCGAGGAAATCACAAGACTGATCCTCGAAGCCGCGGGACAGCAAGCCTGATGAGCCCGGCACGGGCAGAGCACGAAAGGAGCAAGGAGCCATGAAACGCTTTGGATCTGCCGCCTGGGACGGCGGCCTGCGCGAAGGCAAGGGCTCGGTCTCGACCGAGAGTCACGCGCTGGAAACCTATCCCTATGCGTTCCTCAGCCGCTACGGTGAAAGGCCGGGCACCAATCCGGAGGAGCTGCTTGGGGCGGCTCACGCCGCCTGTTTCACCATGTCGTTCGTCAGACTGCTTGGCATGGAGAATTTCGTGCCGGAGCAACTCGAGAGTAAATCGGAAGTCGTCATCGACAAGGACGGCAATGGCTTTTCCATTACCTCGGTCCACCTCACCGTCACCGCGGAGATACCGGGTATCGACCAGGCCACCTTTCAGTCAATCGCCGCAAAAGCAAAGGCCGGTTGCCCTGTCTCCAAACTGATGAAGGTCGAGGTTGGCTTCGGCGCCACCCTTCTCCTGTGACCTCGCGAAAGAGAGATCGCAAAAACGTGAACTGAGCTGACTCTGTCCTGACACCAGCTCGCGCGGAGAAACTAGTTCGACACACACTTCGCGAAACTTTAGGAACGTCTACGGAATCCGATACCCCGTGAACGCAGTAGTGGAACGGTAGTTGCCAAAAAAGCAGATTGACGCGAAACACACCCAAGGCTCCCTGTCATGCTGACGATCATGTTAGACTCCTTGGTCCCGGTCTTTTTCGGTATGGCGTTGGGCTACCTGGCAGGCTGGACGCGCGACGTCGATAGCAGGCATGTTGCCGAACTCAACGCGCTGGTAATGGACTTCGCGGTGCCGGCATCCATGTTCGTCACCGTCGTTCAGGCATCGCGCCGGACGCTGTTGGACGAACTTCCCCTCGCCGCAAATTTGTCGATTTCCATGCTGATTTTATATGGGGCGACATACGTCATGGCCCGCCACGCGTTCCGCGCGGCTCCCGGTGAAGCGTCGATACAAGCGCTCACCGCGTCGCTGCCTAACTATGCGTCCGCCGGGCTGCCGCTGATCTCTGCCCTATTGGGCTTGGACCATCAGGTAGCCGTCGCTGTCGCGATCGCGTGCGGCTCCATCGTGGTATCACCCATAACCCTGGTGATCCTCGACCGAACCTCGCAGATGCAAGACAAGGCAAGCATCGCGGCGTCGCTAGGCAGCGCCCTCAGGAAACCGATCGTGCTCTCGCCGATATTGGCGGTCGCCTTTGTGCTGACCGGCATCGGGCTGCCCGACCCGCTGACAAGGTCCTTCGCCCTGATGGGGCAGGTTGCAGGTGGCGCGGGCCTGTTCCTCACCGGATTGATCCTGTCGGCCCAGAAACTGGGTCTCGGCGCCAATGCTGGCATTCAAACACTCCTTTCGAACGTAGCGCATCCCCTGCTCGCCGCGGGCCTGGCGTGGCTCTTCGCCCTCTCCCCTCTCACGGCGCGTGAGGCGATTGTGCTGTCGGCTCTGCCTGTCGGGTTCTTCGGAGTCTTGTTCGGGCTGCGCTTCGATATGTCGTCCGAGGTTGTGGGAACGACGCTGATCGCGAGCACCGTTCTGAGCGCCGCAACACTCGCCGCCGCAATCTATTTCACGGCCGGCATGGGGCAGCCGTGATGGACATCGTGACGCCATCCAACAGATCAATGGAGCGAAGATATGATTGATTGGCAAAGCGAGCGGAGATCTCGCGAGGAACGGCTCCGCGCGGGCAGTAAATTCGCAGACGGAAAGATGGTGGCAGCCAGCGCCGCGACGGCGCTGCTTGAGGCGGTAACACGGCCCGGCGATCGTATCTGCCTCGAAGGTGATAACCAAAAGCAGGCAGATTTCCTGGCGGCTTGCCTCGCCAATGCCAATCCAAAAGTGCTGCACGACCTGCACGTCGTCCAGTCCGGCATTGTGCTGCCCGAACACATCGACCTGTTCGAGAAAGGTATCGCAAAGAAGCTCGACTATTCCTACTCCGGACCTCAAAGCTATGCGGTGCCGCGAGCCCTCAATTCCGGAGCAATCGAACTTGGCGCGATCCACACCTATGTCGAGTTGTTCGCCCGATATTTTGTCGATCTGACGCCGCATGTCGCGCTGACGGTAGCCCGCAGCGCTGATCGAGAGGGCAATCTGTATATGGGTCCCAACACCGAGGACTCTCCCACCGTCATCGAAGCAACAGCCTTCAAGCAAGGTATTGTCGTCGCTCAGGTCAATGAGGTGGTCGACAAGCTCCCCCGGGTGGACATTCCAGGCGACCGCGTGGATTTTGTGGTCGCGGCGCCGAAGCCGTTCTATGTCGAGCCCCTGTTCACCCGCGATCCCGCCAGCATCACAGAAACACAGATCCTGGCCGCCATGATGGCTATCAAGGGAATCTACGCCGAGTACGGAATCAAGCGGCTAAATCATGGCATCGGCTACAACACGGCCGCGATCGAGCTGCTGCTTCCGACCTACGCCGACAAGCTGGGACTCAAGGGCAAGATTGCAACGCACTGGGCGCTCAATCCGCATCCTACGTTAATTCCTGCAATTGAGTCGGGTTGGGTCAAACAGATTCACAGCTTCGGCTCGGAAGTGGGCATGGACGCCTACATGCGGGCGCGGTCCGACGTCTACTTCACCGGGCGCGACGGCTCGATGAGCTCCAATCGGATGTATTGCCAGATTGCCGGGCTCTACGCGACGGACCTGTTCATCGGTTCGACGCTGCAGATCGACCTCAACGGCAACAGCTCGACGGTAACGCGAGATCGCATCGCCGGATTTGGTGGAGCGCCCAACATGGGTTCGGACGCGCACGGCCGCCGCCACGGGAGTGAACCCTGGCTAAAAGCCGGACGAGAGGCTGTGGACGGCGATCCGCGATTGATGCGCGGCCGCAAACTGGTCGTCCAGATCGTTGAGACTTTCAGCGAGAAGACCATACCCGCGTTCGTTGAGAAGCTCGATGCCGTCGATCTCGCCGATAAATTCAAGCTCCCGATCGCGCCTGTCATGATCTACGGCGATGACGTCACCCATATCGTCAGCGAGGAGGGGATCGCCAACCTGCTGCTCTGCCGTACGGCGGCGGAGCGCGAGCAAGCCATTCGCGCCATCGCGGGATTCACCGACGTCGGCCGCGCACGTGATCGAAAAATGGTGGAGAAGCTGCGCGAGCGGAAGATCGTTCGCTGGCCTGAAGACCTTGGCATCGACCCGCTGGACGCACAGCGCAGCATGCTTGCGGCGCGATCGATCGAGGATCTGATGCATTGGTCCGGCAATCTGTACGACCCGCCGAACAAGTTTCGCAATTGGTAGGAGACGCGACCCATGCTGACCCTGAAGTTCAGGCACACGGCGAAGCGCCGGCTGGCTGGCAAAAAAGTCACTGCGATCATCGGAGTGGTCGCATCCGGAAATCTTGAGGTACTGCTTGAGCGTGTGCTTCCCGGAGCAGAGTGCGAGGTGGACATAGCCACCCCGATCACAGGCTACGACGAGACCTGGAAGGCGGTGGTTGACGAATTCGTCGAACGCTTCTCACCCGGAGGGCTACGCATCTCCATCAATGATGGAGGAGCCCGGCCGGACACCGTCTTTCTGCGATTGATGCAAGCCTGCGCATTGATGGAGAAAGTATGATGGCGGATACAGCGTTTTATGGCCAAGCCAGCTGGTTTCAGGCAACCGCACGCCAGCGTGTCGCGGGCCTGTTGGACCCGAACAGTTTTACGGAATTCCTGGGGCCCTCCGAACGTATACAGAGCCCCCACCTTCCACTGTTCGACCTGCCGTCGGCTTTCGACGACGGAGTCGTCGTCGGCCGCGGCAGGTTGGACGGAAAGGATGTCCTCGTCGCCGCTCAGGAAGGTCAATTCATGGGTGGAACGTTCGGCGAAGTCAGCGGCGCCAAGATGGTTGGCCTGGTCCGCGCGGCGCGCGATCATAAAAGCCTGCCGCAAACCGTCTTGCTGCTTTTGGATAGCGGCGGGGTCCGTCTGCAGGAAGCAAATGCGGGAGAGCTTGTGGTCGCGGAGTTGATGCGTGCCATCGTCCAGGCTCGCAGCGCCGGCGTTGCAGTTATCGCTCTGGTCGGCGGCAAGGCCGGGGCATTTGGCGGCGCCGGATTGACGGCCGCGACCTGTGCGCGGATCGTGGTTTCCGAACAGGGGCGGATTGCTGTCTCCGGCCCGGAAGTGATCGAGACCAATAAGGGCGTCGAGGAGTTCGACTCCAGCAACAAGGCCCTGGTCTGGAGCACCGACGGCGGCAAGAACCGCCGGCTGATCGGCGGCGCCGATGCTTTTGCCGAGGACTCCATGGAAGGATTCCGCGCCGCCATAGCGCAGCTCGCCAAGGTGCCAGCCTTCGATCTCAAGACAATGCGGGCGGAGCAAGAGCGGCTCTCCGCGCGTCAAGAGCGATTCGGTGCGTGCGGCGACGCCGTTTCGATGTGGCGGATTCTGGGTATCAAGGATCCCGAAGCGATACGGGACATGGACAGCAAGGAGTTTGCCGCACTCGCGAGCGCAACCAAGGAGGCCAATCATGACGCTCGATGAAGTTATCAGAGGTCTGTTTCCCTGCGGCCACGATGTGAAGACGAGCACAGCCGGCATCATTACCGGCACGGGAAAGCGCAAGCAGGGCGGGACGATCGCGGTGGTCGGTGTCGCGAACGGCGTAGCGCTGGGTACCGCCGGCGTGCTGCCGCTGGCGCAGGAGGTACTGCGTGTCGTGGCCAGCGGCGGCAACACTCCGATTTTGGTGTTGGTGGATTCACAGGGCCAACTCATGGCCCGGCGTGACGAGATGCGCGGCTTGAACGAATATCTCGCCCATCTTGCCAAGTGCCTGCTGCTCGCCAGCCAACAAGGACACCGGACGATCGGGTTGGAATACGGCAAGGCCGCCGCGGGCGCTTTCCTTGCGACAGCCTTGGCGACGGACTTGCTCATCGGCCTGCCGGGTGCGGAACCTGTCGTGATGGACCTGCCTTCGATGTCGCGGGTCACCAAGCTGCCGATCGACAAGCTGAAAGCGCTCGCGAAGACAACAGCCGTCTTCGCGCCCGGCCTCGACCAGTTGGCTCAGATGGGTGCGGTCGCCGAGATCTGGGACCCTCGCAAACCGCTCGATGAACAGCTCGAGGACGCGCTGCAAAAAGCCTCGCCGATAGACACCCGCGACGAATTGGGGGCGACGCGCAAGGGTCGGTCCATGGCTGCGAAAGTCGCGAAGCGAGTCATCGCGGAGGCAACCGGCCGAGGTCACAATGCTGCGTCGGCATGATCTGCTGCAGCCGGAGGCGGCCGCATGGGACGCGATGCTCCGATGCCATCAGGGGCTCGGGGATCTGCCGCTGGTAGCGGACTGGGCGCGACTCGATCGGCCCGTGATCGTACGGCGACGAATGGCCGGTGAACTTCCGGATTGCGTGCCGGCTGCATTGCCGCTGCCGCCCTGTCATGGCAAGCGACGTCTCGCATTTACTTTCTCTTCCAGTGCTGCCCTGACCGCGCGACCTGCCGTGTTGCTTCGCGATGCGGCGCAGGCGGCACCGGCGGAGTGGCAGTCGATCATTGCTGCCCTGCTCGACTTCGGCGACACGATTGAGACGGCGCCGCGCGTGTTCGGTGCCCTGCTTTGGGAACACGCGACAGGTTTGCCCTATTTGAGTGCGCAATCGGACCTGGACCTGCTCTGGTCTATTTCCGACGAGCGGACGGCGCACTCGCTTGTGGAATGGCTGCACCAGCTTGACGCGGACGGTCCGGTTCGCCTCGACGGTGAATTGGAGCTGCCCAACGGCGCGGCAGTGAACTGGCGCGAGCTGGCCCGGAATCTTGGGGACCAGAATGGCAACGTGCTGGTCAAGACAATGGATGGCGTGGAGATCCGCGTCAAGGCCGGGCTGTTTCAGACCACGGTGCCGACGTCGTGACGACCGCGCTACAACAATCGATCCGTCCGATGCCTCGCTACGTTGCGGATTTCGTGGCGGACTCGGCCAAAGCTGCATTGCTGGCAGAGCTGGAGACCTGGCCGAAGCCGGGCCTCGTGAGCCACGTGGATTCAGGGAGTCACGCCGACATGGACGCGAGCACGTTCAAAGCCAGCACCGCGGCCATCACACCATTTTACAGTTATCTGACTGCTGCCGGTGCCGTTGGATCCGGCATGAACAAGCTCCGCGAGATTGGATTGGAGGCAGAGCGTGCGATGCTGGCCGCGACAGGCGGCGTCAACACGCACCGAGGTGCAATCTTCAGCCTGGGACTTCTGTGCGCGGCCGCTGGAGCCACCTGGTCTGCGACGGCGCGTGCCGACTGCTATTGGAGCGCCAACGTGCTGGGCGCCACCGTACGCCAGCGATGGGGGCAGGCCATCATGTGCGGCCCCATCCCATTGCACAGCCATGGAACGAACGCTCTGCGCAGATTTGGCGCGGGCGGCGCGCGGGCGCAGGCCGCCGCCGGCTTTCCGCAAGCGATCGAGGTGGGGCTGCCCGCACTGCGGCTCGGCCGCAGGCTGGTACCCGAGGATCCTGAGGCCGCGCGCGTGCAGGGCTTCTTTGCAATCCTGGAGTCGATGGAAGACACCAATCTGCTTCACCGTGGTGGTGCCGTTGGCCTGCGCTTCGCGCAGCAAGCGGCGGCCGGTTTTCTCGAACAGGGCGGTGTTGGGCAGCCAGAGTGGCGCGAGCGAGCCGCGGCGGTGCATCGAGCCTTCGTCGCGCGTCACCTCAGTCCGGGCGGCTGCGCAGACTTGTTGGCGACCACGCTTTTTCTCGACGCCCTGGAAGCCCATTCATGAGTCGCACCGCAATCTTCTGCTCCGGTCAAGGCTATCAGGGCGCAGGCATGTTTGATCTGCTGGCCGATGCCACGGAAGCAGAGCCAGTGTTCGAAGCTGCAAAATCCGTTCTGGGCGGCAAGGATCCACGGCGACTGGTGCGCGAGGCCAGTAACGACGATCTGCACACAGACAAGCTCGGCCAAATTTTGTGTTGCACACAAGCGATGGCAGCCTGGGCGGTGTTGAAGGCGAAGGTGCCACGCCCGCTGTTGGTTGCAGGGTACAGCGTGGGCGAGCTCGCGGCATGGGGTGTCGCGGGCTTGATCGACTATGAGAGCGTTTTCGATCTCGCGGCCCGGCGGGCCACGGCGATGGACAGAGCGACGAAAGAGCCATCCGGGCTCGTGGCTATCCACGGTCTCAAACGAGATACTGTAGATCGGATCTGCAAGGCGTACGGAGCTTATGTTGCGATCATCAACGCTCAAGACCGGATGCTGGTTGGCGGCACGAGAAAGTCGCTCGATGCGGTAGCCCGCGATGCCCGGGTTGCAGGCGCGGAGCGAACGACGATGTTACCCGTCGCGGTACCATCGCATACGCCGCTGTTAGCCGGGGCGAGTGAAGAATTCCGGCAGGTACTCGCCAAGGCACAGCTGCCCGCGGGCGTGGCGTCCGACATCCGGTTGTTGAGCGGGATCGACGGCGACACCGTGTTTGACGTGCATATGGGCGCCGAAAAATTGGCGCGCCAGATCGAACAGACGGTGGATTGGGCCGCGTGTATGGAGTCGTGCCGGGCGGCCGGTGTTGCCAAAGTCCTTGAACTCGGACCTGGCGACGCGCTCGCCCGTATGATGCACCAAGTCATTCCGTTGGGAGATGTACACAGCATGTCGCAATTTCATTCACTTTCCGGGTTGCAACATTGGATGGAAATGTTGCCTGCGTGAAATATTTCGGGCAAGGGAGACGCTCTTTGACTATCAGGGAATTTAGGTGTGCCTAACATCGCCTCCCCAAGGCCATACCCTCCCTCACCTCAGGCGGACGGTGCATCGGTCCTGGCATCACGGGCTGCGGGGGCAGCGAGCACTCTTGTCCAGGGCACCGCCGCCGCTGCACAAGCCGGCGCCGACGGCCAAAAAACGTCGTCTCAACCATTTTGCAGAAGGTTCTCGTCGGGAGTATCATACCCAGAGATGTCAGCCATCAGCTTGGACGGTTTCATGTCACACTCATCCGCGCAAAAGACCTTTTATCAAAGGCTTCAACCGATGGCGGCGGTGTTCTTTGTAACCGTGGCGCCTTGGATGAATTCGGCAATGGCCGAAGCCGGGCCCTGCACTGCCGACATTTCACAGCTTGAAGCAACCGTTTATCAAACAGCGGGCGATCCGTTTGCCGGATTGTCAGCACGCCAGTCAGTCAATGCTCAGCTTCATCACCAGCCCACGCCTGAGTCCCTTCACCGAGCCGACCAGCGTCTGAAGGCACGATTTTCTGCAGCTGTAGCCCGTGCGAAGCGGTATGACGCACAAGGCAATCGATCGGGCTGTACCCGTGCTCTCAATGCGGCGAGAAAAATCTATATTCCATAGGGGAATCGCGGCATAGAAGTCGTTAGCCGGCCCCGACGGCCGCTTCGCGGCACAAGCGGTCGGTCGGTAAGGTGCGCCATCATCCGGCTCACGATATCGCGGTCGAAGGCTGGGTCGCTGCCTCTACAATCACTTTGCATAGAGCCTCTCCGATACGCTGCGCGCGGTTTACCCGCCGCCGTTGCAATTGCACGGCATCCCCATCGCATTGGATTTGAGGGGACACCAGTTCCAGCTTGTCCGTGTGGGCGCACTTCAAGCAATCCTTGGACGCCGTCTGTCTGGTCGCCGACTCGCGATTCTAAAATTTCATCACCAAGAGGAGGCTTAGAAGTGGCTGATGCAAAGGCCCTCTCCCAACACGGGCGGACATATCTCATCGGCTTCGGGGGGTGAACATTCTTTCCTTCGAGATCAACATTTTTTTCCTGAAAAACTGCCCTAGGCGAAAGAGCTGGAATATGCCGCGTCCAAGCTGACCCCAATCGAGATCAACGGCACCTATTCCCAATGTCCGCCAACCAAATGGTGTTGCATTAAAATTACAGTTAGCTACAAAAATGACTTTCCGGACTCGACGCGGTCATCCCGGGCTGTTTGCCTTCACGTTTTAACGGATGGCAAATTCTCATGGGAGGCTGACATGCGGATCAACCGATTAACTTCTGTCGCGATCATCGCGGCAACTTCGTTCGGCACGGTCGCCATCGGAGAAGCGCGGGCCCAGTCTGCGGCAAGCGCTGACGCCGAGATTGCTGCACTAAAACGACAACTTCTTCTGATGGAGCAGAAGCTCGACGCGCTGCAGAAGCAGACGGCAGCCAATACGGCAGCGGCCGCGAAAGCCAACGCAAAGGCGGACGCCAAGGTCCCCGTAACCAGCGCCAATGCCGCCATCCCGGTCAAGGCCGCGGTTGCGCCGTCCGACGTAGTCGTGACGATGCCGGGCAACAGGCCGACCATTTGTACCGCTGACAATCTCAATTGCATTGCCATCACCAGCCGGGTGCACTTCGATGTCGGCGGCTACGACTATCGGCCCAATACGGCCGCGACCTCTCCGCAACGCCTCGATGATGGGGCCAATGTCCGTCGCGCGCGCATCGGGGTGATCGGTAAATTCCTGGGCGACTGGGATTACGCCCTCATTTACGACTTCGGCGGCTCCTCGGACGGGTTCGACAGCACGGCCAGCGTCGGCGGCGCCCCCGTCGGATTTCTTCCGGGTGGCGGCGTGTCGGGCATCGAAAACGCCTACCTCAGCTACACCGGTTTCAAGCCGTTCGGTGGCAAGCTTGCGATCGAAGGGGGCATCATGGATCTGCCCTACACGCTGGACGAGGCGTCGAGCTCGAACGACCTCCCGTTCATGGAGCGTGCCTCTGCCGCCAACATTGCCACCAACATTGCAGCCGGCGACTTCCGCTCTACCGCCGGCGCGCGCTGGTACGATGACCGGTTCTGGGCCGGAGCCTATGCGACGGGGCCCTCGACCGGGGCTATTCACTCCGCCTCAAGCGTAAACCCTCCGGGTACCACGGAACAATACGGCGCGGTGGCCCGGGCCGCAGGCCAAATCCTCAGCGGCAAGGACTATTCGCTGCACGTCGGCGGCGACGCCCAATGGCTGATCCAGCCACCGCATAATTTGATCGCAAACACGCAAACGCTGACGCTGAGCGACCGTCCGGAATTGCGCATCGACCCGACCACGCTTGTCTCGACGGGCGCGCTCGCGGGAGTATCAGGCGCGCAGGTCTACAGCGCCGAAGCGGCGGGGACATATGGGTCTCTGTTCTTCCAGGGCGAATATTTCTGGTACAATATCGACCGCAACGCCTTCGCCCCGCTGCCAAGCCTGCAGTTCCAGGGCGGCTATGCCGAGGCAGCCTACGTCCTGACCGGCGAAACCCGCCGCTACAATACGGCCAGCGCCTCTTATGCCGGCGTGGTACCGGCAAATCCATTCTCCCTGGCTGGTGGTGGCTGGGGCGCATGGGAGATTGCCGGCCGGTTCAGCACCATCGATCTCAACGATCAACTCGCCCAGGCGAACGGCGTCGCCGGCGGGCGCCAGACGATCTATACGGTGGCGCTGAACTGGTATGCCAATCGCAACGTCCGGTTGATGTTCGACTACCTGCACGGCACCATTGGCAAGCAGATCAGCCCCACCAACTTCGGCGATGCGGGCGCGAGGTTCGACGCGTTCGCCATGCGGACGCAGGTGGCGTTCTAAGGTCGAAGCGAAGTGACCGGTCTCTTGCTGGTGAGTGCTTGCCAAGCGATCGTTTGATTGCTTGGAGAGCTGGCGAAACGTCAGAGTCTAGTCCAGGATCATATTGGCCGGCCAGGCATCTCTGACCGTATTAGCAGACGGACGACGCGCATAGCCGGTCGCGTCGGATGTTTTTGCCGTTGGAAAATGACTCGCGACCGACTCTTTCTCGGGCGCCAACTTCTCTAGCGTCGGCTTTGCGAATGCGCACGTGCTGCCGAGCAAGCTGAACGCAAGGCCCAGCACGATCAGCCTTTGACTGATGATCATGTATCGTCCTCCGGACCCGCTCAATCAAGCCATTACGGCCCAGGACCGGGTCATTTGTCCTGCTTCGCGTTTGGGTTTCGTTCAATGCTTGGTGAGGAGACTGAACCGGCAACAGTTTTATTCCCAAGGGAGCAAGCTGCTGCTGCAGTTTGACCTAGGTTCGCGGGTCTATTGGCGCCACTAAATAGCGGTTTAGGGTTGCTCGCGTTGTCTTTGGTGATCGGGGCGGGACCACGCCCGTTCTCGCTGGCAACCGATTCTGCGCGATCATCTACCTATCTGGGACTGATTTCGTTTTGGCCAGATAGTCCACGATCTGCTTTTCGTCGTCAGGAGAAATGGGCGCCTTGTAAGCGGTCACCATTTTATGAACGACTTCCGCCCAGGATTCCCTCGAAAGAAGAGGCTGGTAAAACACATGGTCGGCGGAATGGCAGGCCAGGCAGTTGTTGTTGATCGCATCCGCGCCGTTACCAGGGAACATGACGTCGGAGGTTGGATATTCGACCTTGGTTGACTTCAATTCGATGGAAGTGGCCCCCACCGGGCATGAGGTCATAAAACCCAGAAATACCGCTGTCGACAGAAGGATGTGCAACATTTCCTGTGTCCTCCGTCAAGTCGCGATGACATGAATCGATTCAACCGTGTTGTAAAGATAACCGGATGGATTCCAGACCGGGAAACTGGGCTGCGCCAAACCGGCGGTGTTGGTGCACCGAACCATCAGGGTCCGCGCACCAGCTGCAGGCAGCGTTAATTGCGTCTGCCATTGCCGAAGACTGTACTTTCCCTGGTCCGGACCAAGCTGGGCCGGTTGCCAACTCTTGCCGTCATCGATCGATGCATCAACACGTGCGACGCCGCAATCACCGCCGAAGGCGATGCCGCGGACAAGCGTCTGTGCTCCCACCTTGAGCTTGTCGCCATCATGAATGTTGGTAATGAAGGATCGCGGTGCATTGCCGGTTGCCGGGATGAGGCGGAAGCCCTTGTCGCCCGGCTTGACCGTGTGGTTCGGAACATCGGGTACACGGTACGCGGTTGACGTCCAGTAGTTGGTATCCGGTTTCGACAATACCTCAATGTCGT